>Ga0172367_10001465_pt1 | contig 34137 bp, 29 predicted proteins | sample Lak10m_FD_114542 | JGI IMG/M metagenome (GOLD analysis project Ga0172367, IMG submission 114542) | Freshwater microbial communities from Kabuno Bay, South-Kivu, Congo - kab_022012_10m | ecosystem: Environmental > Aquatic > Freshwater > Lake | place: Democratic Republic of the Congo: South-Kivu...
ATCAGCGGACCTGCGTACATCACAAATGCAATCGGAATACCGGTGAGAACACTTCCTGCCAAAGCACGCACATAGATGTTGTGCGGTAAATTGCGAATGAAATTCTGCGTCAGCAAAACGGGAATTGCCACAATGAAAATGGACAGCAACGGAATTTCCCCCAAGTGAAATCCAAGTGATTTACCGAATGCAAAGTATCCGCCCGACATTGCTTCAAAGCGATTCATCAGAATGAAAAATGCAAACGAAACGGCAAGAGAGAGTACGATGAATCTGAGTTCCATGCCTTCCGGTCTCGAAGTGGAGAAAACTATTAATCCGGCACAGAATGCAATCAATGCAGGGACGATTATCGAATCAGGAAGTAATTGTTTGGCGCTTCCCAGAATCATGAAAGCGACAAAACCCAGAATCAGGGTTCTGATCAGCATGGGGTTTACTGATACACGGGATTGTTGATGATTATTTTCGGATTCCACTTGAGGCAAAAGTAAGGTTTGTGCAAGAATTAACAGAGCACTTTTGAATATCCCGACGCGGTGTTCTAAATTTACGAGGAATGACCCCGCGTAATCTGATTTTATCTACTGTGCTGTTTTGTTGTTGCATCTCGCTTGTTTCCTGCGGAGGAAAGAAGAATCAGGCAGTTGACAACATTGCGCATACTGCCGATTCGTTAGCAGAACCCATCACATACACCGTTGCTTTGGCTGATGTGAATGGAGAAGGAATGCGAATCACGTATCAGTTTTACGACATGAAGAAATCGGATACAGGCGCTTACAAAATGACGCACATTTACATGAAGTTGGATGGCACGGAAGATACAATGACCGTGAGCGGAACTTGGAAAATGTTGCAGTCGGATTCGGGCGATTATGTGCGTGTCAATTCCGGCAGAACTGTACGTCGCTTGCAGCGTAAAGGCAAGTGGAATTTGTTGATGAACAATACAGATTTATTGGCAGCAGACACAGGTACAATTATTCTACGCTGCAAAGTGGATAATGATCCACGCAATTCGACTGTTCACGTCTTCGGGAAAGTGAGAGTGAATGCAGATAAATCCGCATTGTTTATTGACGAAACCGGCGACAGCATTCCTGTGTTGAAGCTTTCAGCATTCCGGCAGTTGCTGGAGCGAAACGATTCTGTGAATCTTGAAAACGGTATCAAAGGAATAAATCTGGACGGTACAATTCAGTTGCGCATGGCAATGGACGGAAAGAGTGCGCAGAAGTCGTTGATCGTAGAGCGCGTTGGCGCAGTTGAATAATTATTTCTTATTCACCATCCATACTCCGGAAAGAATTCCGCAGATCGCGACGATGTGAATCCAGTTGATCAATTCACCGTCGAATACGCCCCACAACATTGCAACGATCGGAATCGCGTAAGTAACGGAAGCGGCAAAGAGCACGCCTGCATCACGAATGAGAATGTTGTAAACGATAACACTCAACGCTGTTCCGAATACGGCAAGAATGGTAATGAATCCCAGGCTCTGCCAAGCCAGCGGATGCGTTTGCATCACGTGAATGAAATCCGTTGTGAACAGATAAATCAACGCGACAGGTCCGATAATGGTAAGCGCAAGTAATGTTGCCGCAACCGGATTCATGGGGCTGAGTTTACTCTTAATGATGTTTACGCTCAAACCGTAAAAGAATGTTGCAAGCATTACCATGCCTCCGCCAAGTAATCCGTTGGACGAACTTTCTTCTTTACCGCCTGCGTTCAGCAAAATAAATGTTGCTGCTAATCCAACTACAATTCCAACAACCTGCCAAGGTTTTACACGCACACGGAAAAGTATCAATCCTGTGATGAGTGTAAACAACGGTGTAAGCGAATTCAACATTCCCGTCAATGCGCTGCTGATCATTGTTTCCGCTTTTGTGAAGAGAAATGCCGGTAATAGATTTCCAAATGTTCCCATACCCGCAGCGCCCAGCCAGTTCTTCCAGATTTCACGATTGAAGTGACGGATTCCCAAGGGCAACATGAAAAGAAACGCGATGCTGATTCGCAATGCAGCAACTTGCCCGGAGGAAAATGCATCCAAGCCTCTTTTCATCAAGATGAAAGAACTGCCCCAGGTTAATGCGAGGCCGGTAAAAATTATCCAATTCAGCAGCGGATTGCTTTTCATCAGGGCGCAAAGATAGGGTGATGAACTATTGCTCCTGAAAGTATTTGCACAATACTGTAAACACGATGCTCCTTCGTATTTTTACAGAAACAGAATCAGCAGAAATGGCACTAACGGAACTTCATCTGAAAATCACCGGAATGACTTGCGGTCATTGCGAACGCGCAATGGCGAATGAAATCAAGTCGCTTGACGGAATCGCATCTGTACAAGTGAATCATCAGAGCGGAGCAGGAGTTGTTGTGTTCAATGATGCAATAGTATCGGTGAACAATATTGTTGCAGCTGTTGAGGAAACAGGAATCTATCACGCAGAAGCTCTTCAACAATGAGTACTGTTTATGAAATGTATTGCGCGGGTAAATTCCGCACTTCAGAACAACTGCTGGATGTTACCAATCCGCATACTGGAAATGTTGTCGCTCGAATCTCTTTAGGTTCGGTTGCAGATCTTGATGATGCGATTGTAAAGGCTGCCATGTTGCGTGATGAATTGCGCAGAATGCCATCGTCAGATCGTTACGACGTTCTGATGGAAATCAATGAAGCAATCTGCAATGACAGACAACAGCTCGCTGAGATATTATCTGCAGAGTCGGCAAAACCTTTGCGTTATGCTTTGGCGGAAGTGGATCGTGCGGCGCAGACATTTCTTGTTGCAGCGGAAGAAGCTAAACGCTTGCCGAAAGAATACGTTTCTCTTGATTGGACACCGGCCGGAAAAGGTCGTGAAGGTTTGGTGAAATATTTCCCCGCAGGAATTGTTGCGGGAATTTCTCCGTTCAATTTTCCATTGAATCTTGCCGTACACAAAGTAGCGCCTGCAATTGCTGCAGGTTGCCCGATTATTCTGAAACCTGCGACATCAACACCGATTTCCACATTGGAGTTGGCAAAAATCATTGACAGTACTTCATTGCCGAAAGGTGCTGTTTCTATAATTCCGATGGATCGTGAGACGGGTAATAAACTTGTAACGGATGATCGCATTGCAGTTTTATCATTCACCGGGTCACCTGAAGTAGGATGGAAGATGAAATCCCAAGCGGGACGAAAAAAAACCATTCTGGAGCTTGGCGGAAATGCAGGTGTAATCGTTACTCCTACGGCAGAATTTGAAACCGCGGTTGCAAAATGTGTAACAGGCGGCTTTGCGTATTCCGGACAAATCTGCATTCATGCTCAACGTATTTACGTTCATGAAAGTTTGTTTGATCGCTTCGTGAGTAAATTCTGCAAGCGAGCAGAATTGTTGAAAGTCGGTGATCCATCTTCCATTGAAACAGACATCAGTTCGATGATTGATGAAACCAATGCGAAGCGTGTTGAACACTGGGTGAATGAAGCTATAGAAGCCGGAGCGAAACTGCTGTGCGGAGGCAAGCGCAACGGTTCGTTCTATCAACCAACGGTTCTTACCAATACCAACGTGAAGATGAAAGTGAATTGCGAGGAAGTTTTCGGTCCTGTTGTGGTGATTGAGAAATACAACTCATTCGCAGAAGCCGTAGCATTGATCAACAATTCGAAATTCGGTTTGCAGGCGGGCGTATTCACGAATGATATTCGCGAGAGCGATATGGCGTTCAATGAAATTGAATGCGGCGGTGTAATTCTGAATGATGTGCCGACATTGCGTTTTGATCATATGCCGTATGGCGGAGTCAAAGATTCCGGGTCGGGCAGAGAAGGAGTGAAGTACGCCATAATGGATTACATGGAAGCGAGAATTCTTGTACGATAGATCATGTGTTACACTGCAGCGAGTAATTTAAAGAAGAAGGAAATCGAAACGCGTTTTCAGGTGCAGATGGAAGATGCGGAGTACACACCGTATTATTCCGTTTCCGCATTTCTTTATCCTAAACTTCCTGTAATCTGTTCGGATCATCAGGAGGAAGCAAAGCTGATTCGCTGGGGATTGATTCCGCATTGGGTTAAATCGCACGATCAATTGAAAGACATTCGCATGCAAACGCTGAATGCAAAATGCGAGACGATATTTGAAAAGCCATCTTTCCGCACACTCGCTTCGCGAAAAAAATGCTGTGTTATAGTCAACGGATTTTTCGAATGGCAAACGAACGGTAAAGCGAAGCAACCGTATTTCATTTATCTCAAAAATCACGAGCCATTTGCTTTCGGCGGTCTTTGGGATGAATGGGCTGATATTGATACCGGAGAAATCATACGAACGTTTTCCGTGATCACAACGCCTTCGAATCCGATGATGGAGAAAATTCACAATGTGAAACTTCGCATGCCGCTGATACTGGAGCCGGGTAAAGAGAGAGATTGGCTGAACGCTGTGGATCGTGAAGCAACGCAGCAATTTCTTCATCCGTTTCCGGAGCAAATGATGGATGCACATAAAGTTTCCAAGTTGGTGAGCGGTCGCAGCGGTGATCCGAATGTGCCGGAAGTGCAAGAACCCCTTGCGGAAGAACCTGTGCAAGGATCACTTTTTTAATTTGGGAGATCATGAAGATCATTACAGGGAATGATGCGCTGAAAAGTACATGCCGGGACACATTAAGCAGCTCTGAATAACATCAGCGCGCACTGTTTACCTTGAAGCGTCAGTAACGAAGAATGTGGAATGGTATCTTCGTCATGGTTTTTCTATTCATGGTGAATGGAAAATCCGCGACGACTACCACGTGCGTTTCATGAATTACAAACCGGAATAGCTTGCTTATTCTTTCGGTTGTTTGCGAATAATGCGACCGAACAATTTCGGGAAGTGACGCTTGATCCAAACCGCTTTGATTTCCCGTCCGCCAATCAGCACTTCTTCTTTGTCAGCGAGCATGGAGTCGATGATGATTCGTGCACATTCTTCAGCCGACATTCCTTCTTCCTGACTTTTATCCATCACGGCATGTTTGCTTCCGTCGCCTTTCAGTGCATGAAGTGAAATGTTGGTGCGGATTTTTCCGGGAACAGCAATCAAAACTTTTATTCCTTCCTGTTCCGTTTCAAGTCGTAATACTTCGAAGAATCCCTGCAGCGCATGTTTCGAAGCGGAGTAAGCAGATCGATACCAGAAGCCGAATTTTCCTGCAATACTGCTGATCACAACGATGTGTCCGCTTTTCCGTTTCAACATTCCCGGTAAAACGGATTTCGTCAGTGCAATTTGTCCGAAGAAATTCACCTCCATGATTTTTCTGTCGACTTCCAACGGGGTTTCTACTGCCAATTCGCGTTGAGAAATTCCGCCGTTGTTCACGAGAACATCAATGTGGCCGAGTTTATTCAGAAGCGATTGCGTGAGTTCACCTATTCCGGATGTTGCTGCAAGATCCAATGGAAGAATGGTGGAATTTCCTTCACCGCACAAAACAGCAACGCGTTTGAGTTCGTCTTCACGTCGCGCAGAAAGAATGACGTGTGCGCCTTCTTTTGCGAACGCAACAGCCATTGCTTCTCCGATTCCGGAAGAAGCTCCTGTGATCCAAACATTCTTATTTCTGAAACGCATTAATTCGTTGGAGCCGGTGCTGAAGAATCCATTTTGTTAAAGTTGAAACGGATCACTCCGAGTGCAAATGAAAGATTCGGATTGTCTGACTTTGAGAAGTAAGTCAATACATCTCCCGAAGCCAAACCGATTTCAAAGAATCCTATCGGTCCGATTGTAATTCCTGCAGGAACATTCCAGCCGATATCCTGATTTCCTGCAACACCTGCGTGGAATTTCAGAAACTCAAATGTTTTGATTTCTGCACCCAAAGCAATGTAAGGTGAAGCGAGATTATATGAAGTTTTGTTCAACGGAACAACAACGTCGGCACCAATTTGCAAACGTTCTCCGATTTTCATTCCGTAACCGATACGCATGCGACCGGGAAGTTTCGTTGTGTATTCACGACCAGGATCGTAGTTTACAAGATCGCCGAAGAAATAACTCGCCTGGCTGCTCATGTCCCACGAATTAATTCCGGTTGTTGTGCTATCCAAGGAAGGCATGATCGTATCTGATGCCAGCAACAGGTTTTGCGTCCATGTAATTTCACCCATGTCGGAGAATGAAACGGCTGCGCGTATTTTTTCGTTAATCACCGTGGAGAATCCGAAATCAATCGCTGTTCCTTGTCCCACGCTGTTAAACACTTCTCCTGATTTCACAGAAGTGAAATTCTGAATGTTGCCATAATTAACTTCGTATGTAGAGGTCAGTGAAGTGTTTCCCGCCAGAAGTCCGTTTTGAATATTGGCATCAACATTGCCCAATCCCCACAACATCTTAAAACCGATTCCACCGAAAAATTCAATCGGCTGTGTTCCGTCTTCTGCTTTCGTTCCTAATCCGAAAATTTTGCGACCATAAGCAATATTCACTTCACGGTAATGCAACATGGAAATACTGGTTCCATCGAAGAATGAAGAAATATTCTGAGTTAATGCGCTTGAATCGAGGTATGCCGGAGCGTTGGCACCGAGAAACATTACTTCTGCTGCATTCTGACTCAATGTTACATGAGCAAACGCGCGGTCGCGAACATTCACTGCAAGTCCGCCGAATTTCGGGAAGTAAATGGAAGCAGCGAACCAATTGATATTTGCCGTGAAGTTGAAGCCTTCCGGAGTTGCAAACGTATTGGCGTATTCCTGTTTCTGCGCCATTGTGAAAGTGTCGGACGGATTCGTCAACGCATTGCGAAGCGTGTTGAAATCCAAAGCACGCGATTGTGCTGTAAGTCCCACGTTAGCCACAGTGAATGAAAACACATGATTATCGCGCCAACCGAGATTGGAAGGATTAATTCCAATGCAATCAAAGTTGCCGAGCATCGCATTAGCTGTGCCTCCTTTGCCTGCAGCAGCCGGAACACCCATATCAATTTGTCCGAATGCTGTAAAGGAAACAGAAACAGCGGTAAGCAGCGTGAGAAGTCGTTTCATGTTAATTTGTGTTTAAACAAAAATATACTTTTTTTCGAGCTGGATTGTATATGCTTACCTTTGAATCGGTGAAGAAATTACTCTGCATACTTGTCATTCTTGCGATTGTTGCCGGATGCAGCACTCCGGAAGGAAAATCAGGCCCTGCAATGGAAGAGCCGGATGAATTGATTCCGCGCGAGAAAATGATTCTTGTTATCGCTGATGTTCATTTGCTTGAAGCTTCTCTGGGTTTGCGCGCACCCGCACCGCCGTCGCGTATGCCGAATCAGATTCCGCGACAACCTCCAATGCAAGCTGTAGCTCCTGCTCCGCTGCCGGAAGTCACACAACAGAAAACGCTGCCGTATTATGATATTTTCAAGAGCCACGGAGTAACCCTGGAACAGTACAGAAGAAGTTACCAATGGTATACTCTGGATCCTGAAGAATATGGTTTGATGTACGACGAAGTGATCAATGAATTAACGCGTCGTCAGGTGAAAGAGCAGGCGGAAGGTAATATCGCCGTTCCTGCGCAACCGAATCAACGGTAATACCCAACTACTTCCTGTAAAGATTGGCGAATCGGTTTGTAAGTAAAACCAATCCGTTCCGTGATTCGCTTGCCGTTGTACGATGCAATTTCCGAAGCAGCTGCAGCGCTTTCTTTTGTAATTCGCGGAGAGCGACCGCTGAGATTTGCGATGAACTTTTCCATTCTCCACAGCAATCCCAAAGAGAATGAACTCAACTGACGGCTTACAGGTTTGTTGCCGAATAATTTCAGAATTTCATTGGCAAAATCGCGGTACGACATATTTTCGGAGCTCAGCACAAATCTTTCGTTAACGATTTCACTTTCCATCAATTTTATGCAAGCATCCGCAACATCCTGCGCATCAACAAAACCGCCGCTGCCTTTCGTGTACCAGGAGAATCCTTTCTTCGCCATGCCGAAAATTGCATTGCTGCTTCTCGAAACATCGCCTGCACCCACAATCACTGATGGATTGACAATGACAACATTCATTCCTTCTTCGCTGGCTCTCCACACTTCGCGCTCTGCATTGTATTTGGAAATCGCATACCAGGAATTGGATGGATCATTCTTCCACCACGTGTCTTCATTGATATTCTGAAGATCAATCGTTTTTCCAAGAGCGGCAACTGAACTTATGTGGCAGAATTTTTTCACACCGTAATCCATGCTTACGTTTACCAGATTTGCAGTGCCTTCCATGTTAATTTTCAGTATTGCATCCCGTTCTTTCGGATCGAACGAAACCATTGCTGCCGCGTGATACACGTGTATGACGTCTTTCAATGCTTCTTCCAGCGAAAAAATATCCATCACATCGCCTTCTGTCCATTCAATTCGGGAAAGAAGTTCATCAGCACGCTGCGAATAATAGCGGAACGTTTTTTCGGTTTCTACTACCGATGATCCTTTACGTTTCAGCGCACGAACACGTTGACCCTGTTGCGTAAGTGCAAGTAGAATATGAGTGCCAACCATTCCGGTTCCGCCGGTAACGAGAATCATGCGTCAAAGATAAGAAGTAATCTTCCGTACTTTCAGTACTTGCCGGATCAGACTTAGCCGGGAATCACAGGCATCTGCCAACGAAAGATTATATTTGCGCCATGAAAAATTTTGTTGAAGAACTTCGCTGGCGCGGCATGCTGCAGGATGTGATGCCCGGAACTGAAGAATTGCTGAATAAGGAAATGGTAACCGGCTATATCGGTTTCGATCCAACAGCGGATTCTCTCGGTGTGGGAAATCTGGTGCAGATTATGACGCTGCTGCATTTTCAGCAATGCGGACACAAACCGATTGCGTTGGTGGGCGGAGCAACAGGAATGGTTGGAGATCCATCAGGTAAGTCGGCAGAGCGTAATTTGCTTTCTGAAGATATTCTGGCGCACAATCTGGCATGCCAGAAGAAACAATTGGAGAAGTTTCTCGATTTCAATTGCGGTACGAATTCAGCAACTATCGTAAACAATTACGATTGGTTCAAGAATATGAGCTTCATTGAATTTATCCGCGATACCGGAAAGCACATCACTGTAAATTACATGATGGCGAAAGATTCCGTGAAGAAACGTATCGCAGGTGAAGATCGTGAAGGAATGTCGTTCACAGAGTTTACGTACCAGTTGGTTCAGGGATACGATTTCTACTACTTGTGGAAACACAATGGCGTGAAACTGCAAATGGGCGGAAGTGATCAGTGGGGAAATATTGTAACAGGAACAGAACTCATTCGTCGTAAAGACGGAGGAGAAGCGTGGGCGTTGACAACACCGCTGATCAAGAAAGCAGATGGGACGAAGTTCGGTAAAACGGAAAGCGGAAATATCTGGCTCGATCCGAAGCGTACTTCACCATATGAGTTTTACCAATTCTGGTTGAACGCCGGCGATGCAGATGCGGGAACTTACATTCGTATTTTCACGCTGAAGACGAGAGAAGAAATTGAAGCGCTGGAGTCGCAACATAAAGAAGCTCCGCATTTGCGCGTGCTTCAGAAAGCATTGGCTGATGACATTACAACCCGTGTGCACGGCGAAGCTGAACTGAAACTTGCAATTGCAGCTTCAGAAGTATTGTTCGGTAAAGGAACGATTGATCAACTCGCTTCATTTACGGATGAACAGTTCGTTTCTGTTTTTCAGGGAGCAGGAGTTCCCGTGTTTGAAACATCTGCTGACACAATTGCACAGGGAATTTCCATTGTGGAGTTGACAAAGAACGCAGGACTTACAACATCCAACGGAGAAGCAATAAAACTCATCAAAGGCAACGGACTTTCGCTGAACAAAGCGAAAGTATCCGATCAGCAACTGATCGTAAATCAAGCGAACCTGATCAACGGCAAATACATTTTGCTTCAGAAGGGTAAGAAGGATTATTGTTTGGTGAAAGCGGGATAAAAAAGGCGGTGAAATTTTCACCGCCTTTTTTTTACTTCGCCTCCAGCCCGTATTTCTCACTGTACAACTCGTAGAGTTGCTGCTGTTCATTGATCAGTTGTATGGACTTGCCTTGAATGAATGCATGTGTGACTTTGTTGGTCTTCATGTCGAGCGCATCACCGTCGGAAACAAACAAGGTTGCTTGTTTCTGTTCTTCAATTGTTCCAACTAAATCGCCGATGCCGAGCATCTTCGCAGTGTTTGAAGTAAGTGCTGCTATTGCTGCTTCTTTGTCCAGGCCCCAAGCTACTGCAGTTCCTGCAAGGAAAGGAAGATTACGCAAGCCTGTTACTTCCTGATCACCTGAATTCTCAAAGCAGAAGAGTACGCCCGCTGCCTGAAGTATTTTCGCCGTTTTGTAAGGCTGATTCACATCTTCATCCGCACGCATTGGAAGATTGTGTACACGCGCCAGCATCACGGAAATATTGTTGATCTTCAAAAGCTCAGTGCATTTGTAGCTTTCTGCCCCGCCAACAATGCTCACTTTTTTCAAACCGAATTTATTGGAGAACGTCACCGCTTCTGCAATGTCTTTCACATTGTCTGCGTGGATGTAAATCATCTGTGTTCCGTTGAACACACCGCGCATCGCTTCGAAACGGAGATTCTTTTCTGCAGGTTTTGGTGTCATGCAATACGCACGTGCTTCAGCGAAGAATTTCTCCAATTCGGCACGACGTTCTGCGTAGTTCTTGTTGCGTTCGTAAGGCCCAGGACCGTCTTCCGACCAATTGCGGCTGTAATATCCCGGCCAGTTGATGTGTACACCGTCATCTGCTTTCAGTGTCGCATCTTCCCAATTCCATCCGTCGAGATTCATAATAGAAGATGTTCCTGAAATACGTCCGCCACGCGGCGTGATCTGCGCAACCAAAACACCGTTGGTTCTTACTGTCGGAGTGATTTTAGAATCGGTGTTGTACGACTGCTGCGTACGCACATGCGGATTCATATAGCCGACTTCATTAAAATCTGAAGTGGCGCGTATCGCTTCAATCTCTGTGAGTCCCAAAGTGGAATTCGGTGCAATGAAACCGGGATAAACATGCTTGCCTGCAATGTTTATCGTCGTATCCCATTGTGTCATGTCGAGGCGCATTACAGTTGCATCACCGACTAAAGTGATCACTCCGTCTTTAAAACCAACTACGGAATTCTGAATCACTTTTCCGTTTCCTACGTGGCAGATGCCGTTCATCAGAAGCACGCTCTTGCTTTGCTTCTTCGCGGGAACCGGTTGCTGTGCATTTACAATTCCTGCTGCAGCTAATATCAACGAAGTGAAAAGTATCTTTTTCATGTTCTTTCTCTTTTGCTGATTATTCCTCTTCATTGTTTTCGTTGTCATTCAGATAATCTCCGTCGTACTCCATGTCTTCGCAATCCCAGAGTTTCGGTCGACGCGATTTCACAGGACGTACAGGCGCTCCATCGTTCTTCTCAGCAATCATTTTCTGAGTAATGCGTGCGCGATCTTCTTCCATATCCTTACGAATCTCTTCGTCGTCTTTGGAATTGTACATCACCTGTCCGTCTACAATTGTCGTTTCCACTTTAGCGTAAACGGAAGTCGGATTGTCGGACCACAGAACCACGTCTGCATCCATTCCCACTTTGATTTGTCCCATGTGGTTGTCGAGATGCAACAACTTCGCAGGATTCAATGTTACAAGTTGCAGTGATTGTGTTTCACTCAATCCGCCATACTTGATGCTTTTCGCTGCTTCCTGATTCAGTCGACGCGCCATTTCAGCATCATCGGAATTGATTGCAGTTACAATTCCCATTCTGTAAAGCAATGCTGCATTGTACGGAATCGCATCTTTCACTTCGTATTTGTACGCCCACCAATCGGAGAAGGATGAAGCTCCTGCGCCGTGTTGTTTCATCTTGTCAGCAACTTTGTAACCTTCAAGAATGTGCGTGAATGTATTCACCTTAAAGCCCATGGAATCCGAAACATGCATGAGCATGTTGATTTCAGATTGTATGTAAGAGTGACAAGTGATGAAACGTGTTCCGAAGAGAATCTCTACCAACGCATCGAGTTCAAGATCCCGGCGCGGCGGTGTTGCTTTCTCTTTTTCTTTCTGCGGCAATGCTTTCCATGCTTCCCACTGTGCATGATATTCTCTCGCACGAATGAAATGATCGTAGTAAACCTGCTCAACGCCCATGCGCGTCTGAGGGAAACGCGTCACCTGATTATCGCCCCAATTGGCTTGCTTCACGTTTTCACCCAAAGCGAATTTGATGAAACCATCTGCACCTTTGATTTTCATCTGCTCTGCATTCGCGCCCCAACGCAGTTTGATCAAGGCAGATTGTCCGCCAATAGGATTCGCAGAACCGTGCAACAATTGTGCAGCAACAACGCCACCTGAAAGCTGACGGTAAATATTCACGTCATCAGGATTGATCACATCACCGATTCTCACTTCAGATGTTGCAGCTTGTGTTCCTTCATTCACACCGCCCGAAATAGCAATGTGAGAATGTTCGTCAATGATTCCAGGAGTCAGATGTTTTCCTGTTCCGTCAATCGTAAGTGCAAAAGCTGTTTTTGTTGGAATGATATTCGGTGCGATGCGAACGATTTTTCCGTCAACAATGTAAACGTCTGTATTCGGAATGATGCTGTCTTTGTCGTTGCTGTTTGTCCATACGGTTACGTTCTTGATGAGAATCGCATTGTACGTGTGCAACAGTCGCGTTAAGCGTGATGTGTCTTTGCGCGTTTGTCCGTATGCGTTGAAAGGATAAATCACATCATCCAACGTCGGAATATCTTTCTGCGCAGTGTCTTTCTCTTTTTCCTTTGGTTTGAATGCTTCACTTTGTGAAGCCATCCAGTCAATCCATGTTCCATCCGGCATTTGTCCGCGTCCGTTCATGAATTTGGATTCACTGTTCACGAGTCCTGACAAACGGATGGTGCCTTCTTTCTCTTTCGACGGGAAAGAAAGCGTCACCATATTTCCGCTTACGCTGATGGAAGCATTTTGCTTGATGGTGTCAGCAACAATGTGTGTTGCTTTCATTCGGGATGGCTCACCTTCGATTTTCAGTTTCGCAGGAGCCATGGAAGTAACATTCAAATCGTAGGTGCCGCGCAGATCAAGCGCATTCATATCGTTAATGATGTAACGACGACCGCGCACCCAGTTCTCGTGAATCACGGTTCCTTCTTCGAAGATATTACCGTTGGTGATGATGAAATTCGCGAGCATGCCCGCTTTCAGACTTCCTGCTTCATTCTGAATTCCGAGAAGTTCTGCAGGAGTTGTGGTTAACGCTTTCAATGCGGCTTTAGGTGTCAGACCATACAATATCGCTTTGCGCACGCGGGAAAGGAAGTCTTTCTTCTCGCGCAAATCAGACGTTGTTATTGCGAAACGAATATTGTTTTTTTCAAACGCACCCGGATTGAGTGGCGCCAATTCCCAATGTTTCAGATCCGCGTAGCTGATCATTTCTGCATCGTACGGATCTTCCAGATCATACGCATCAGGGAAGTTCAAAGGAAGAATGAAAGAACCGTTTGTGGCTTTCATTTCATCCATGCGCTGATATTCGTTACCGCTGCCTTTGAAAACATATTGCACTTTGAATTCATCACCGATTTTGTCAGCACGGAGAACATTCCACTTGTCTGTTGTTTCGAAGAACGAAGGCAAAGACTGATTGTTATTCCACGCATCAAGTGTAAGGTTGAATTCCGTTTTATTTTTTGCAGTGCGATACCAATCTGCATCGTAATACGTCTGACGCAGCAACGCAATAGCGCCCATCAATGAACTCGGATAGTCCTGAGCAGATGAACCTTTGTCGAAGGAATAGCATGCTGCTGCTTTCGCTTTGAGTAATGCTTTGTTATCACCGTCTTCTGCATTCAAAGTGGCAACACCCGCTGTTCCGCGAGCGATACCGTCTTTTGCGAACATCATCACGGTACCGAATCCTATAGAGCGGAATTCTTCAGCGGAAGCCTGATGCGATGAAAATAATTTGCTTGCATCTGTTTCAGGTTTCAATGCTTCGTTCCATCCGAAAGCACCTGCACGTGCAGAAACAAACTGCGGATCAGGATTCCATTTTCTGCGCGGAACTTCCGGCATTCCATATGTGGTGTACGCGTCAATGAAAGACGCATAAATGAACTTCCCGGTGAGATCCGTCACAACAGCTTCTTTCGGAACAATTACAGAAGCGCCGACAGCCAGAATACGTTCATCCTGCACCAGCATTGTGCCGTTGCTGATTACATTTTCAGGATCAACCTGAATGGTTGCACCTTTGAAAGCGTAAATGGTGTGATTGGGATTTCTGGCTCCGTTTTCAGGAAACGTAGGCGTTTGCGCGTTCAGCGAAAACACTGCTCCGCAAGCAAGGACAGTAAACAAATGTTTCATAAGCGAAAAATCGTGCGATAACGGGCAAATGTATCTTATTTTCTCCCAATATCGGAGTGTTTGGGATGAACGGTGCAAAAGCGTTGTTTTTAAGTACTTTTGTCAGACAAAAAAAACACGCTATGAATGCACTTATCGCTGCCCATTCCGGTTTACGCTGGATTGCCCTTTTGTTGTTGATTGTTGTGGTTGTAAAAGCCATTGCAGGACTTACCGGGAAGAAAACGTTTCAGCCGCTGGACAAGAAGCTCGCAACATTTACCGTTCTCAGTTTCCACCTTCAGGCTGTGCTGGGTTTCATACTTTACTTCGGTAACGGCTGGGTGAGTTTGATGGGCGAAATGAAAGACGCATCGATTCGCTTTTTCACTGTGGAGCATACACTCGGAATGTTGATCGCCGTTATATTGGTGACCATCGGAAGTGCGAAATCAAAACGCGCTGCTACAGACGAGAAGAAATTCAAAACCATTGCATGGATGTTCGGCATTGCATTGGTGCTTGTGCTTGCAAGTATTCCTTGGCCATTCCGTGAAATGTTTGCTGCAAGAGGCTGGTTTTAAACCATAATATTATGTTCAGATTCCTGATAACAACTGTGCTTGCTTCAACGATTCTCGTTTCGTGCGGGGGAGGTGGTGCTGATAAAAAGTCGGATGCCCCATTAACCGGAGAGCAGGTTTACATGCAGAATTGCATTACGTGCCACGGAGTTGACGGGAAAGCACAAATGGCAGGTGCGACGGATTTGTCGGTGAGCACGCTTACGGCAGAACAGTCATCCGCTGTTATTACCAACGGACGCAATGGAATGCGTTCTTTCTCGAATGAACTGAGTAAGGATGAAATTGACGCTGTTGTAAAGCACATTCAGACTTTGCGCAAATAAGAAATCCGGATGATAGATAATTTGAAAATTCTTCAGGCGCAGCAAACTGCAGTTCTTGTTGGTGTTATCGACAAGCGACAGGATGCTGATTTGCTGGAAGAATATCTGGATGAACTTGCGTTTCTGGCAACAACTGCGAAGTTGATTCCGGTTAAACGTTTCTTCCAGAAGTTAGATCATCCTGATCCGCGTTTCTATATCGGTTCCGGAAAGGCCAACGAGATCAAGAAATATCTCGACGACAACAAAGTTGATGTTGTGATCTTCGATGATGAATTATCGCCTTCACAGCAGCGAAATCTTGAGAAGGAATTTCAACGCAAAGTTGTCGATCGCAATTTGCTCATTCTTGACATTTTCGCGGATCGTGCGCGTACTTCACATGCACGTACGCAGGTGGAATTGGCGCGTTATCAGTATTTGCTTCCACGGCTCACCGGTATGTGGACGCACCTTGAACGACAGCGAGGCGGAACAGGAACGCGAGGCGGTGCGGGTGAAAAGGAAATTGAAACGGATCGTCGTATTGTGCGCGATCGTATTTCTTTGCTCAAAGAAGAATTGAAGCACATCGACAAGCAGATGGCCACGCAGAGAAAGGGCAGAGGAGAATTGGTGCGTGTTGCATTGGTTGGATATACCAACGTGGGGAAATCCACTATTATGAATCTGCTGAGTAAGTCGAATGTGTTTGCGGAGAATAAATTATTCGCAACACTCGATACAACAGTGCGTAAAGTTGTTGTGGGCAATCTGCCTTTTCTGCTGAGTGATACTGTAGGTTTCATCCGCAAATTGCCAACGCAATTGGTGGAATCGTTTAAATCAACATTGGATGAAACCCGTGAAGCAGATATTCTGCTGCACGTGGTGGATATTTCGCATCCAAATTTCGAGGATCAGTTGAAAGTGGTGAGTGAAACGCTCGCAGAGATCGGTGCCGGCGACAAACGGACAATACTTGTCTTCAATAAAATTGATGCTTACCGCGAGCCACCGAAAGATGAACATCTTCTCGATCCAACCAAGAAGCAAGTGTTGACTTTGAAGGAACTCGAAAAATCATGGATGAGCAAACTGCAGAAACAGTGCATTTTCATTTCCGCAACCGACAAAGAGAACATCGACGCATTCCGCGCTATGATTTTCGAAGAAGTGAAAGCAATCCATACCAAGCGTTACCCGTACGATAAGTTGGAGTATTGGGGTGGTGTGTGAGGAAGTCTATTTTTACGACAGTTTTCCGGCGTAAGTGACCCTAATCTTATTATACTTTTTTATCAGGGAATAAAGTTGCGAAAGTTAACTTTATAGTTAACTTTGTTCCGTGACTTCCACTAGGCAAATCATTTTCCATAAGCATTACTTCATGGAATTTTATGCAGGTCAAACTGCAAAGGTTCAGGAGAAAATTGATTATGTCTTTAAAATATTGCGCACTGTTGACAAGGTTCCCAGGAAGTTTTTGGATCACATGAGTGGGACAGATGGTGTGTATGAAATCAGAGTTGAAGTCGGAAGTAACATTTACAGGATTTTCTGCTGTTTTGATAAAGGAAATCTGGTTGTTTTGTTCAACGGATTTCAAAAGAAATCGCAAAATACTCCGAAACAGGAATTGGAGTTGGCAGAAAAATTGAAGAAAGAATATTTCAGAACTAAACAGGCGAAAAAATGAAGAAGAAAAGTATCAAAGCTGCGAAGTCGTACGATGAATTGCTCGACATCAAGTATGGCAAACCCGGCACTGTCAAACGTGATAAATTTGAAGAGAAGGCGCAGTATTTTGTGATCAGCGAAATGCTGAAAGAGGCACGCAAAGCTGCGCACATGACTCAGGATGAGTTGGCTGAGAAAGTGGGTACGAAGAAAAGTTATATTTCCAGATTGGAAAACGGGAAATGTGACATTCAATTGTCAACATTGTACCGCATTTTTGAGTTCGGACTAGGGCGAGAAATAAACCTTTTGATTAAGTAGATTTTATTAAGGCATTCGGCGCTTTCTCATGGTTCAGCGATTCAATAGATGTGCTGTTACAAGCTTCCTGGTTTGTTGCTTTTTCGCCTGTTCATGTGAACATGAAGCTGAATCTGATCAATCTGGCCGTAGCGGTGTTCTTCAAGTTTCACCTTTAGATACGATTTTGGGTGATAAGATTATTATTGAATACGCCCAAGAAATAAGGCATGATAATTTTCCCGGCCTGTTGACTCTTCGTAAAGAGCATCTTCAAATTGAATCGAGTATATATGACATTAATCCTTTAGACGAAAATCATTTCGTAATAAGTCAAAAGCAGAGCTATTCCGAAGCCCGAAACTTTAATATTCTCGTTAAAACCAACGCGGAGCAAATTGTTGATTATGTCGTGTTCAATGACTTCGCAATTTCCGATGTGGCGAGTGATTCTTCAAATTGGATATTATTGCTGTCAGATATAAATCAAACCAGTGCTCATTGGAAAAGCGAGCAGCAAATAAAAGTGGTTCGGCTTGATTCCGCATTCAATGAGAAGTGGAATTATACATGTAACAGTGTATTGCCTTTGTCCGGTCAAAGTTTAAATGTTCATCCGGATTATTATGCTTTCCAAGTCGAAGTTATTACGGGCTGTAGTATTTGTTACACTTTAGCCGAGTAAGATTCAAAAACTACCATTATACACCATGTCTGTGCAAGGTGTTACCGTTACATAAGTATTCATGGATTTTAATGGTGGTAGGCAAGTTCTGCATTCAGATGGCCCGCCTCTTAGCACGTGAACATAATACTCTTGACCGATAACTAAATTGAGATTATTGAGCACAACACTACCGTCGAAATTTGCATTTGCAGTTGCCAATAAAATTTGCCCACTACAAGTACCGGAGTAGATTTCGGCCTGAATTATATCAGGGGGCATCGAATCAATTTCTTCCCATATAATAATCGAATGATTAAGCTGTGTAGCGACAAACTTAGACCAATAGTCTAGATCACTGGTGGATTGACGTTCAATTAAACCGTTGTTAAGCGATTGCGCGAAACCGCAATTTGAGAATTGAGCATGTGCGATCATTCCGCTTAAAACGAAAAGGAGCACCAACAATTTTTTCATAGCATTCATTTTTAAAATTTAATCGCATTTAACCTCAGGTGAAACACGAGCTTATGAAAGGGTCAGAAACTCAGAGCTGTGATTCAGATATTGTAAGGAAAATTTCGTGGGAGACTGCGGGGGAGCAACTCTTGAAATCACAATTCTGATCAATGCACTTATTCGAAAGATAGAAAGGCGGAACTAGAAATGCAACTCTTTTTTATTAATTCCTCAATGAGATCACACATTTTACTATTTGGGAAAGGAATTCGTGATAATTAGCCAATACGTTCACATGTGTAAGTTGCTATTAATTCCCGTCCGCTCATTCACAACAGCCGCTTTCTTCTTCTCAGTACTCGATTCCTTCGCCTTCTTTTCGTCAACAGGTCTAGTCTCAGACGGAATGTCATACAACACTTTCATCATTCGCTCATCACGCAGATAAATATCCGTGTGCAATTCAACAACGCCTTCAGTGTCTACTTCGCAGGTGAAGTAACGCACATGAATCGGTAATGGTTTACGTAAATTAATTTTACGTTGCGTATCCTGTTTCACCCAAACATTAAATGTGTCTTTCGGATACTTCACACTGTCGTCGCGAAGCAGGAAGTAAGCCAGATCCATATACTTTTCAAGTCGCATGCAACCGTGACTGTAAGCGCGCGTTTCCGTTCTGAAATATTTCTTAGCGTTGGTGTCGTGCATGTACACAGCATGCGGATTGTGAAACTCGAATTTCATAATGCCAAGTGCATTGTCGTCTCCGGTTTTCTGACGGAATTTGTAAGGCAGATTTCCTTTTCCGTATTTCTTCCAGTTCACGGTATTCGGATCAACAATCTGATTGTTGCGGTCCAATACTTCGTATCTGTTCTTGCGCAGATAAGCAGAATCACGCTTAACGTGCGGAAGAATTTCTTTCCATGCAATGCTGTAAGGAACATTCCAATACGGATAAAGAACAATCTGATACATTTTGCTGTCCAGTTCCGGAGTCTGAGTTTTCACAGCGCCGCAAACAATCCGCGATTCCATTACAATTGTGTCTTCTTCCCAAACGGTCATTTTGAATGCAGGAAGATTCACAATCAAGTGTCGCTTTTCAAATTTCGGTGGCTCCCATCTCCAGCGTTCCAGATTCATCGCAAGCTGTCTGTACCAATCTTCAGGCGTCATGTTCAACGCAAGAATTGTATTGCGACCGATCTTGCCATCTTGTTCCAGAAAATGACGCTTCTGAAATTTCTTCAGCGCTGCAACTTGTTTGAGTGAATCATTTTCCCGTGTTGTGGAATCCCAATCTCCCGTTTGCTTAAGTCGTTGACGAATTCCGCTGAAGAAACCTATACTGTCCGTCTTACGATCCGGAAGATGTTCCCATTTTACACCGGCCATTGTACGACGATAATCGTTCATGTATTTTTTCACCGCCTGATATTCTCTGCGTTGCGGCTCGAATGATTCAATCGTTTTTCGGAATTGATTCGTTTGACGTGCCTGATTGAAAATCTGCACAACATTCGTGTCGAGTTTCGCAATACGCCAGGTACGAAATGCTGCGCTGTCGTTTTCGAGTCTGCCAACTGATGCGTGTACAAGCATCGCGAAGAACGCATCCGTTGTAAGTACATCTGCAAGTGCAAGCTTGTGTACATTGACAACTTCTTCTGCAGAATCAAATGCTGTTGTAACAAGACTGTCGATGAGTGAAAGGTGATAATCTTCTGGAATCAATCCGAATGATTCAGAATCTTTAATGAGATTCCACATGGAATCGCCTGCAGCGTTGCGTTTGCCTTTGTCGAACCAGATTGATTTTGACTCAGCATACGCTTCCATGACCTGCGGCAATGCGGTGATCGTATCTGTTCCGATAGTGAACGTAGAGGAATTTTTCTGCTTCTGCAGAATTCCGGTCAACTCGTCTTGCAACAGCTTGTTGATCTTTTCAGGATCTTCTGCTGAGACAACGGTTTCGCCTTGTGCATTTTCCTGTTCGCCGCAGGAAAAAAGCAGAGACGAGATTAATGTCAGTAAGATGGGGTACTTCATGCGGTTTGCTGATCAAAAGTAGTGCAAACGACACACACGGAAAGCAGGAGATGAATATCTGCGCAGGAAATAGTTATTAACTGTGTTCGGAAAGCGGATGTATGCGGCAGAATTTCGTTTAAACGAAGGTTTGCATATCATGGAGTTGCTTGTAAACTCCGTTTTTGCTGAGCAATTCCTGATGGTTGCCCTTTTCGATGATTTCACCTTTTCGCAAAACGATGATCTCATCGGCATGCTGAATCGTACTCAAGCGATGCGCAATAATGATGGACGTTCTGTTTTTCATCAGATTATTCAGCGCATCCTGAACTAATCTTTCGCTTGAAGTATCAAGTGCTGAAGTTGCTTCGTCCAGAATCAGAATCGGTGGATTCTTCAACACGGCGCGCGCAATTGCAATTCGCTGACGTTGTCCGCCCGACATTTTTGTTCCGCGATCACCGATATTGGTTTGATAACCTTGAGGCATTTCCATGATGAAGTCGTGCGCATTCGCAACACGTGCTGCAGCTTCCACATCTTCAGGCTTGACGTTCTTCACACCGAAAGCGATGTTGTTGTAAACGGTGTCGTTGAACAGAATGGATTCCTGAGAAACAATTCCCATCATGGAACGCAATTCGCTCATACTGATGTTGCGGATGTCAACTCCGTCAATACAGATTTGACCTTCCGTTACGTCGTAGAAACGCGGCAATAAATCTGCTAAAGTTGTTTTTCCGGAACCGGATTGTCCCACAAGTGCAATCGTTTTTCCTTTTGCAACTTTCAGATTCACATTACGCAACGCGTAACCATCGTCACCGCGCTGATAAGCAAAGCTGACATTCGTGTATTCAATTGCATCTTTGAATTCGGAAATTTTCTGCGGAGCAGCTGTATCACGAATTGTTTCTTCTGCTTCCAGAATCATATTGATGCGCTCCATCGACGCCAAACCTTTCTGCACATTGTAATATGCTTGTGTGAATTGACGTACCGGCGTAATAAGCTGGAAGAAAATCAAAAGGTATCCGACAAAGAATGCGCCTTTCAGTTCCTGTTCGCTGATAACGAGATTTCCTCCGTAGTACAAAACACCCGCGATTACAATTACGATCAGAAATTCACTCAGCGGTGAAGCCAAATCCGTTTTGCGGTAGTTACGGATCATCACATTGGTGTACGCATTGTTTTCTTCTGCAAAGCGACGTTCTGCTTTTTCTTCTGCATTAAATCCTTTAATGATACGCAGTCCGCCCAGCATTTCTTCCAGCATGGAAAGCATTGTTCCGTGTTTCTCCTTCGCGTCGGTAGAAGATCGCTTCAGACTTTTTGCAACGAGACTCAGAATTAACGCGATTACAGGAGTAACGACAATTACAGTGAGCGTCAATTGCCAACTCATCATGATCATCATAATGAGAATCGCAACAATCGTAACCGGTTCGCGGAACGTCATTTCAAGAGAACTCATCACGCTCCATTCCACTTCATGTAAATCTGAGGTCATGCGGCTCATGATATCACCTTTACGTTCGTTGGAATACCACGACAAAGGCAGTCGCAAACATTTTGCATACATGCGGTTTCTGAAATCGCGAACCACGCCATTGCGTACCACCGCCAGAAAGAACATCGCGAGGTAACGTGCCAGACTTTTGAAGAAGAAAATTCCGATGATGCCTATGCAAATCCAGAACAGGATGGTCATTCTTGCCTGAGAAGGATCGACACTCGTTGCAATGTATACCGAGAATTTATAGTTGATCCAATCGAGAATGGAGCTGATATTAAATCCGGGATTCGGTTCCGGCTTCGAAGCCGTGACTGCGTAACTCGAAGGATCTGCGGTGAACAAAAGATCCAGCAAGGGAATGACGGAAATGAGCGAGAACAGGTTGAATACAACCGAAATGATATTGAAGAAAATATTCAGCCAGGCGTATTTCCAGTAGCCGGATACATAATGCAGAATACCGAAGAATTTCTTCACGAATGCGAAGGTAGAGATTAGCGGGCATACTTGTGAAACGTTGGGCCCAGTTAAATATTCTGAATAAATCGGCTGTGAGGTTTATCTTTGCAGCATGAAAGCGAAACGTCCATCAGATTCATTGGCTACAGCCACTCACCACGTATTACCGAACGACACCAACAATCTCAAAAACCTTTTCGGCGGTCGTTTGCTGGAGTGGATGGATGTGATTGCAGCTATTTCTGCACACAGACATTGCCGCAGAGTAGTGGTTACCGCTACTGTGAATCACGTGGCATTTCATCAGCCCATTCCTTATGCGGCGATTGTGACGTTGGAAGCAAAAGTGTCGAGAGCGTTTTCTTCTTCCATGGAAGTTTTCATTGATGTGTTTGTGGAAGATCCGGTAACCGGCGAGCAAGTGAAGAGCAATGAAGCGATTTACACTTTTGTTGCGGTTGATCAGAACGGACAGCCATTGCCTGTGCCGCCAATTGAGCCTGAAACAGAACTGGAAAAAGAGCGATTCGCAAGCGCATTACGTCGTCGTCAGCTGGCGCTGATTCTTGCAGGGAAAATGAAGCCTCAGGATGCAACGGAATTGAAGGCGTTGTTCGCTTAACGGTTTTATTCTGCGACTTAATTTCAGTTGTAAGATTGGTTATTGAATCAAGCTACTTTCTGAACGCTCTGTGAAAAATCCAGCTGCGGATTGTGTTTCATCAAATATTGCCGTAGCAATTCCAATTCAGTTTCATTAACGCTGAGTACTGCAAGCGCTTTTGCTCCGATCATCAGGTGTGCGTTGATGTGTCTGCTGTGTTTGGTGTAAGCACTTTGCACCACTTGAATTTTCAGTGCAGTAATTGCTTTCGGATTGCTCGTGATTGTTTTGTAAACCGGCGATTCCTGAATGTTGTTCAGTTGGATTCCTTTCACCAGCATGAACGCACCCAAGAGAAGTATCAGCGCACCGAATGCGTAAAGAAAAATCGATCCACCGCCGGAAGGATTCGCTTCGGGATCAAGAAACGGAACCGCAATCATAAATGCACCGAATAGGCCGAAACAAATTCCCATGATGTAGTTGCGTCTGCGCGTTCTCTTGAGTGTTTGCTCAATGAAGTCCAGGTTACTGAATTCAAGAACCGGTTTTTCTTCTGATAAATCAGCGGATTTCTTTTCGGCATTTTTCAGTAAGAAATGTCCTGCCAAAGTCATGATTAAACCCGCAACAATAAGTCCGGAAGCAACTGCTCCGTCAATCAAAGGAAGTTCTGCGCCTTTCAGAACAATTACATAATCAAATTTGCCTGCGATATATCCGAGAACAGCAACCAGCAAACTGGCAATGCCTGAGATTTTGATGATGGAATGGAGGAGTTTCATTCTTTAGTTTAAACTTAATAGTTGCAATGATAGCTCAATTTTTCGTCAACATCTGTTTGTAGCGATCCAAGTCTAATCAGTGAAATAACCATTGATAATTGAATTTTCTTCAAAGCGAATAATTACGAAGTTCAGTGTACGAACGACATTGACAACTGGAATTATTTTCAGAATTCATTAATTCATGAATACCTGTTTTTTGCGCGATTTCCTTAACAAATGGCGTTATGCGTGAATTTTGGATCGCAGAGTGTCAAATAACGCGGTAAAATTATTCTTGGTTATATTTGCTGTTGAACATAAATTCCCCTGCAACTCATGAAAAAGATCATTTACGTATTAACTTCAGTTATCCTGAGCACTCCATTATTTGCTCAGGTCAGTAGCTTCCCGCATTTCACAAATTTTGAATCGGAAGTCTTGTGCGGTACTTCCTGTAGTGGTTCATGTAACCCTACCGGCCATTGGAGAAACGCTGATCAGTATGGTTTTCCTCAAGCCGGTACAGACTGGTTGGTTGAAGATGGCGCAACGCCTTCTACAGCTACCGGGCCAGACTTTGATCATACAACCGGAACGGGAAGCGGGAAATATATGTATACAGAGTCGTCTGGTTGCAATAACGTTACTGCTGATTTGGTAAGTGGTATTTATGATTTTTCTGCGCTTAGCGCGCCGCGTATCAGTTTTTGGTATCACATGTATGGCGCTACTATGGGTGTCATGCACATTGATGTAGACTCAAGCGGTTTAGGTAATTGGAATCTTGATGTTGTTCCATCTTGGACAGCCAATGTTAACGCTTGGCAATTGGCAGATTTTTCATTGGCCGGGTATGCGAACGAGCCGAATGTTCGTATTCGTATTCGCATGGTTACAGGATCGAGTTTCACCTCCGATGCCGCAATTGATGACATCACAGTCTACCAACCGCTCGCCAATGATATTGATGCGATCAGCATTAGTGCAGGAGGTGGCTGTGGAAACAGTTCGTGCACTCCTGTAAATTTCACGTTTACCAATATGGGCTCATTACCTATTGCGGTTGGAACTCAAATTCCATTGTCGTTCGAAATCAATTCAGTAGTTACAACAGACACGTTGATCACAACTTCAACTATTTTGCCCGGTGATACTGCGACCTACACTTTTGTTAATGGTTGTGCAGATCTGTCAGGACCTTCCACTGTTGCAATTGACGGGTGGGTGTCGTGGTCTTCTGATTTAGCCGCTTCGAACGATAGTGCAAGCGCAACAACAATAGGGATTCCGATAATTTCAACCTATCCTTATTATCAGAATTTTGAAACCGGACAGAACGGATGGAGAATATTTAACGGGACGAACGGGACGTGGGCATTCGGAACGCCGGCGAAGCCTATCATTAACAGCGCAGCTTCAGGTGTCAATGCATTTGTAACCGGCGGCTTAACGGGAACATATGTAGATAACGAAAATAATTATGTTGAAGGCCCTTGTTTTGATTTCTCGAACGTTTGTGATCCTGTTTTATCCATGAACGTTTGGTGGAATGCCGAGTTTTCATGGGATGGCATGAACGTAACAATTTCTACTGATGGTGGGAATACATGGCAATTAGTCGGTGCATTTGGTGATCCTGTTCTTTGGTATAACGACAACTCAGTTGCCGGAAACCCGGGTGGATATCAATCTGCTTGGTCCGGAAGAAATTCTACATCTAATGGTTCAGGCGGTTGGGTAAATGTTCGTCATCGCTTAACAGGTGCAGGAAATTTGTCCAACGTAAAAATCCGCATCAATTTCGGTACTGATGGATCTGTGACTGATGAAGGTGTGGCTTTTGATGATGTTCGAATTTTCAATGCTGCTGATCTTGGATCAGATATGACGGTATGTGCACCTGCAACCCAAACACTCAGCGCCGATAATGGCAATGGCGTTTTGTCCTACTTGTGGAATACAGGCGCAACAACCGCAACTTTAATTGCTGATACAACCGCTTGGTATTGGGTGGAAGTTACTACATCAACATGTGTTGTTCGCGACAGTATGTATTTCGTGGTTGTTGATACCAATTCGGTTGTGTCACTTGGACCTGATTCAGTCTACTGTACAGGTGTAGGCCCTGTACTTGACGCCGGCTATTGGCCTGGCGCTACTTTCTTGTGGTCGACCGGAGATACAACTCAAACAATCAATGCTTCCGCCAATGCTTTGTACTCTGTACAGGTTCGTACCGCATGTGACACTTTAATGGATACCATTTCAGTTGTTATCAGTAACGGGCCGATAGTGAACTTGGGTGCAGATGCAAACGTATGCGATGCAACAGTATTGAGTGCTGGCGCAGGTGCTGCTTCGTATTCATGGAATACAGGAGATACTACAATGTCGATTAATACCACTACCTCTGGTGTATATCACGTGACGGCAGTTGATAGCGTAGGATGCAGCAATTCCGATACCGTTACAATTGCGGTTTACACAAGTCCTTCAGTTACAGTTTCAGGAACATCGGTTATTTGCAATGGGGATTCTTCCGTGATGATTGCTTCCGGTGCATCTTCATATATGTGGATGTTTGGACCATCCGGCTCATCATTTACCGTTATGCCTGCAGCTGACAGCACATTCTGGGTAGTCGGCGCTGATTCATCGGGCAACTGTACCGATACAGCTTCATTCATGGTAACTGTTAATCCATCATACAATATGATGCAAACGGTTTCGCTGTGTTACGGTGATTCATTGATGGTAGGCAATAACGTGTATTATTCTTCAGGATCATATTCCGATACACTTTCAACGATGATGGGCTGCGATTCCATTGTAAACACAATGCTTACTATCGCTCCGAACGCAATCGTTACAAATCAAACTTTATCGGGCTGTGCCGGCTTCACAGTTACTGTTGGCAGTAACACATATAATTCATCAGGAATTTATACCGATACGCTTACCGCTGTCAACGGTTGTGATTCAACAGTGGTCACTGATCTGACGGTTTCTGCACCGGTTGTTACAAATCAGACATTCAACGGATGCATTGGAGATTCAATTGTTGTCGGGAATAATGTTTATTACACAAGCGGAACTTACAATGATACTTTAACTGCGATTACCGGTTGTGATAGTATCGTTATCAGCGCTGTTACGATTACAACAGTGAATGTAGCCGTAAGTGTAACTAACTTCGGAGGAACACTGATGGCATCTGCTTCAGGCGCTCAGTATCAATGGGTGAATTGTGAAGATGGAACATCGATCATCAGCGCAACGATGCAGAGTTACACCGCTTCCGCTAATGGTCAGTATGCTGTAATTGTTAATCAGAACGGATGTGTTGATACATCATCATGTTACACAATTACCAACGTTGGCATTGAGGAAACGGATAACTCAACTTCATTCGGAGCGTATCCGAATCCTGTTACTGAAATGTTGAATATCCGCAGTACACAATTAACTGATGTTGTAATTTATAACTCAATCGGTGAAGCAGTGCATGCTCAGCGTATTCAAGGCAACGCGACGATTGACATGACAGGATTTGAATGTGGAATCTATTTCATTCGCAATTCTGAAGGACAAACGATCAGAGTAATCAAACAGTAATTCGCTGTTATAATAAGGATCCCGCTCGGTACGCCCGGGCGGGATTTTTTTGTTAAGATTGGTTACACGAGCCTGCATGACTGTTAACGTTTCTCAAGACGCGTTCAGGATTTATCGGAATTTTCAGTGCTTTATGACCTAAAATAAGGTCATGAAAATTCTCCTCGTCAATCCGCCTCACACTGCAATCGGAAGTCGCGTACCAAACGAACATCTTCCGCCTTTAGGTTTGCTATCCATTGGAGGACCGCTTCTCGATGCAGGTCATCAGGTTCAATTACTGGATGCGGAATTCGGGCCAATGTCTCACGAAGAAATCGTAAGTGAAGTTCTACGATTCGCTCCGCAGGTGATTATGTTCGGTCATTCCGGTTCAACATCAGCACAACCGACTATTGATTTACTCACCCGGAAGATCAAGGAGTGTTTGCCAAATCTTACCGTAGTTCTTGGCGGCGTATTCCCCACTTATCATTGGAAGGAAATTCTGGGCGCGAATCCACAGATAGATTTTATTGTGAAAGGGGAAGGCGAAGCAACTGTGACGGAGTTGATGAACGCACTGGAAAACGAAATTGATTTATCCGGTATCAGAGGAATCGCATACAGAAATGGACTTGAAGTAATTGAGACATTGAGCAGAAAGCCAATTCAGAATCTGGACGATTACCGAGTAGGGTGGGAACTGATGGGTAACAGGAACTACACTTATTGGGGGCGCAGGAAAGCTGTTGTTGTGCAGTTCTCTCGTGGATGCCCGTATCCGTGCACGTATTGCGGACAAAGTTTATTCTGGAAATCGTGGCGACATCGGGATCCGGTAAAGTTCGCGGATGAATTAGTAATGCTGAAGAAAAAATTCGGTATTGAGGTTGTCAATTTTGCTGATGAAAATCCAACTACCAACCGTATTGTTTGGAAAGCTTTTCTGGAAGCGCTAATAGAGCGGGATGCCGGATTGATACTCGTCGGTTCGTGCAGAGCAGATAATATTGTTCGTGATGCAGACATCATGCACCTGTATAAGAAAGCAGGATTCGAACGTTTTTTGTTGGGGATTGAGAATTATGATGCCGCTGTTCTGCAGGAAGTCCGCAAAGCAGGCAGCGTGGAAACGGATAAAGAAGCGATTCGAATTCTGCGGAAACACAATATACTATCGATGGCAACGTATGTTGTCGGGTTTGCTGAAGAGAAATTATCAGATCATTACAAAAGTCTGAAACATCTTATGAATTACGACCCGGATCAGGTGCAGATGTTGTACGTAACTCCGCATCGCTGGACACCATTTTATCATTCTGTGAAAGACAAAAAAGTTGTGCAACCCGATCAACGCCGTTGGGATTACAAACATCAGGTGCTCGAGACAAAATATTTCAGTCCTTTTTTTCTGATGCTTACAGTGAAACTGATGGAAGTTGCGATGCAGTTGCGACCACGATCATTAAAACGTTATTTATTTCACCCCGATTTACGAATACGGGACGCGCATCAATGGTATTATCGTATTGGTCGCAAAGTTTGGTTTTACGAATGGTTCACATTTTTCTTTCGTGAGAAGCGTACACGTTCCGGTCCGGCACTGTCGGATTTCTGGCAGCCTTTCAGGAATGAATCTGCTCTTCCCGCACAATCTCGTCCAGCAGATCAAGCAACGCATCGCGCTCCTGCAGCGTAACCAATCGCGTTCTGTATTTCTTGAAATCAGGAATGCCGCGAAAGTAATTTCCATAGTGCTGACGCATTTCATTGATGCCAGCGCGTTCTCCTTTCCACTCAACGGATTTGGTAAGATGAATTCGCACAACATTCACGCGATCTTCCAATGAAGGCAATTGCAAATGTTCACCTCCCGTTTTGATGAAGTGCTTCACTTGCGCAAAGAACCATGGATTTCCAATAGCAGCGCGACCGATCATTACACCATCAACGCCGTAACGGTTTTTGTATTCAACGGCTTTCTCCGGCGAATCAATATCTCCATTACCGAAAATCGGAATCTGAATGCGCGGATTGTTTTTCACTTCACCGATCAACGTCCAGTCTGCTTCACCTTTGTACATCTGCGTGCGCGTTCTTCCGTGTATCGATAAAGCTTTGATTCCGATATCCTGCAAACGCTCCGCAACTTCCATGATGTTTTTGGAATTATCATCCCAACCCAAACGCGTTTTCACTGTTACCGGCAACGAAGTTGAATCAACAACGGCTTTCGTAAGACGAACCATGAGCTCAATGTCTTTCAACACTGCAGCTCCGGCACCTTTGCACACAACTTTTTTCACCGGACAACCGAAGTTGATGTCGAGTAAATCAGGTTGCGCTGTTTCAACGATTTTCGCTGACAAAGACATGGCTTCTTCATCACCTCCGAAAATCTGAATGCCGATCGGTCGTTCGTAATCGAAGATGTCGAGCTTCTGACGGCTTTTCACCGCATCGCGAATCAATCCGTCTGTCGAAATAAATTCCGTGTACATGAGATCAGCGCCATGCTGTTTGCACACATAACGGAACGGCGGATCGCTCACATCCTCCATTGGTGCGAGGAGTAAAGGAAATTCAGGGAGCGTTATGTTGCCGATTTTTACCATTAACTTCGTCCGCGAAATTACTCAATTACAATAGTGGAACAGCAAAATCACAACGAACGGCCTCCAATGTTTCAAAGTCCTTCCATGCGGGTGTGGCTTTTGATTGCCTTGAATTTCGGTTGTACAGGAATTTTTCTGCTGCTCAGTCGTATTCCTGCGTTGGATTGGCTCGGTTCATCTGCCGATAGCGGTTACGCTTCCTGGTATGGAAAACTCAGCGCAGGATTGTTTACACTTCTTGTATTTGGTCTGCCGATGATCATTTTCGCGAATGCCATCGCGGAAGAACGATTCGGAATGTTTCGACTGGAACGAAAAGTTAAACCGGGCATTCTCATTATGGGAATCGTTGCGATGGTAACGTCGGTGTTCTTCATTGATTTTCTGTATTCGCTGAATAAGTTGTATTTCTCCGATCCTGCTTCTGTGGAAGCGATGAAAGCCATGGATGCGAATTCAGCGTGGTTGCTGGAGATGAACGATATCGGTTCGTTGCTCTTGTGTTTGCTCATGCAGGCTTTGGTTCCTGCTGTTGCAGAAGAATTGTTCTTCCGTGCAGGCGTGCAGCAATTGACGATGGAATGGACGCGCAAACCCCATGCAGCGGTGTTGTTGTCAGCAGCATTTTTCAGTTTTATGCATTTCGACGGTACAGGATTTCTCGCGCGTTTCATTCTCGGTGCTTTTCTCGGATACATGTTTTATTGGACAGGTTCGCTGCGTATCACAGTTCTAGCGCATTTCGCATTCAATGCATTTTCCGTGATTGATGCATACAACAGACAACACGCCCCGGATTCATTATTGGCGCAAACAGAAACCACTCCTGTATTGGCTATAATTTCTGCGGTTGTATCAACGGGCGCGTTGCTTACGGTTTATATGCTTTGCCGTAAAAGATCTTCTTAAAGATTCCTGCAACGGCAACAGCTCACATCTCCTGATGTTTTCTATATTTGCGCCCTGCTATACCCGGAGACGTGTCCGAGTGTCCCGATAGCTATCGGGAGAAGGAGCACGCCTCACCAACTTCACTCCAACAGAAGTTGTAAATAAAAAGTTGGAGTAATACCTGGAGACGTGTCCGAGTGGTTGAAGGAGCACGCCTGGAAAGTGTGTATACGGGAAACCGTATCGCGAGTTCGAATCTCGCCGTCTCCGCAAATGAATAATTTAATCGCGCCCCGCTAGAAGCGGGGCTTTTTATTTTACTGGCAAACGTATCGAGCTTGTTCGAAAGCGTTTGACAGTAAAATAAAAAAAAGCGAAGCGGGCGATTATATTATTCTCAACATGGGAGTACAGAGCTCATGCCAATAATCTCGTTCCGTGATCATTCAAAATAGCGAAGCGTAGGAAATTGATTCTCACCATGGGAGTACAGAGCTCATGCCAATAATCTCGCCTCTATCCAATAAAAATCAGCGCAGCGACGCATGTTTGATTCTCTACATGGGAGTACAGAGATCATGACAGTAATCTCGCCTCCTTCCAATAAAAAAATAGCCCATAACAGAAACATATTCCGATCCTCCGTGCCTCCGTGGTAATTTTGTTCAGATACCAGTTAATTTTTCAACTGTTAACCTTTGGAGGAAGTGAATTAGACTTTCGAAGATTTGTCTAAACCAGTCAATCAGCATTATGATGTCTATTTGAAATTCGCGCACTCTCCCTCAATTAAGCAGCGCCTTCTAACGTCTAAGGTCTAAAGTCTTGCCTTCAGGCGGACAACTCCCCGCGCAAATTCTTCTTCAACTTCCGCGTTAACTCTGCAGTTGTTTCGCAATAGGCAAGCAAATGCATGAGTTTGGTTACTGCAGCTTCTGTTGTCATATCGGCGCCACCAACAACTCCCGCTTTTTCCAATTGAGCGCTGGTTTGATAACGTCCTTGCTCAACTGTGCCTGCCGCGCATTGCGTAATGTTGAGAATCAACACGCCTTTTTTGATTGCTGACTTAACAGCATCGGTAAACCATTTTTCCGTAGTGACATTTCCTGATCCGTATGTTTCAAGAATTACCGCTTTCAGATTTTCAGCACCGAGTATCGCATTCACAACTTGTTGCGTTATGCCCGGGAACATTTTGAGAATGGCAATATTCTTATCCAGCAACGGCAGAATCTTCAGCTTGCCTTTACCGGCCTTTGCAATGTGCGCATGATTGTAGTGAATGTGAATTCCTGCTTCTGCAAGCAACGGATAATTCGGCGACTGAAATGCACGGAAATGTTCCGCGTTGAATTTGTTTGTGCGATTACCACGATACAAACGATATTCAAAATACACACATACTTCCGGAACGATAGCTTTGCCTTTGTTGGAAGCCGCCGCAATTTCAATTGCAGTGATAAGATTTTCTTTACCATCTGTACGGATTGTTCCGATCGGCAATTGCGAACCTGTAAGTACAACCGGCTTGCTCAGATTATCGAACATGAAACTCAAAGCAGAGGCTGTGAACGCCATTGTATCACTTCCATGAAGAATCACGAAGCCATCGTAATTGTTGTATTCACTTTCAATCAAGTGAGCAAGTTCCATCCAGATTTCCGGCTGCATGTCCGAAGAATCAATAGGCGTACGGAAACTGTGCGTGCTGATTTTTACATCAAACTTTGAAAGTTCCGGAACTTCATCCAAAAGTCGTGTGAAATTGAACGGCTTGAGTTGTCCGGATTTGGGATCACGGATCATTCCGATGGTGCCTCCTGTATAAATCAGAAGTATGCGTGGTGATTTAGCCATTCAGATTTTGAATAAACGTTTGGAATTTTCAGTGGTAATTCGCGCGACTTCTTCAATCGCAATTTGTTTGATGTCGGCAATTTTCTGCGCTACATGAACGATGTAACTGCTTTCGTTGCGTTGCCCGCGATGCGGAACAGGAGCAAGGTACGGCGCGTCTGTTTCCAGAACAACATGATCTAGTTGAACCGCTTCAATAACTTTATCGATACCGGAATTCTTGAACGTTACCGTTCCGCCGATTCCAAGCATAAATCCAACGTCAATCACTTTTTGTGCTTCCGCAGGTGTATCTGAAAAGCAATGAAAAACTCCGCGCAGATTGCCGTTCTGTTTTGCGTGCACAATCTCGTAGCATTCATTGAAAGCACTTCTCGAGTGAATGGCAATAGGCAGATTCAGATTCAGCGCCCAATCGATATGCAACGCGAAAATTTTCTTCTGAAGTTCCGAATGCGATTTGTCCCAGTAAAGGTCAATCCCTATTTCGCCGACCGCAATGTAATTGCCTGTTGAAAGTTTGCGTTCTATGATTTCCATTTCCCGATCAATTGTGTCGGGTTGAACTGAGCAAGGATGCAGCCCCATCATGGAAAATATTTTTCCGGGATATGCCGCCGCCAATTCATCCTGGGAGTCATGCGTTTCAGAATCGATTGCAGGCAGGAAAATCCGTTCCACACCGGCTCCTAAAGCCCGCTGCACCATATCTTTACGATCGCCATCGAACTTAGTTGAGTAAAGGTGGGCATGGGTGTCCGTCAAAAGCATCGGCGAATTTACGCCGATTTTGCTGTTTTCAGGTGTCCGATTCGAGCTATTCCATCTGATTTTTATCGCGCATGGCGAATGGTGATATTGCTTCGTTTAATTACCTTTGTGCGCCCTATATAAACGGGGCTAAACCAAAACCACCTAAAAAATGAAAAAAGTATTTGCAATTGCGTTGACTGCACTTTTCGTTGGAGGCGTAGCGCTTACAAGCTGTTCTAAGTATGAAGAAGGTCCGAAACTGACTCTTTTGACTAAAAAAATGCGTTTCTCCGGTACTTGGTCAGTGGCTATGTATCTTGAAAACGGTGTAGACAAAACTGCTGATTACCGCCAGTTTTTTTCTTCTGAATCTAGTACTTATGAGAAAGACGGAACTTGGTCTAGTACTGCAACTACTATTGTTGGTACGTTTACAGAATCAGGAACTTGGGAGTTTATCAATGATAAAGAAGACGTTAAGGAGACTACTACTGTTTCAAACGGTACAACTCTTACAACTCCTTCAGTTGATACTACACACATCACTAAATTGAAGAACAAAGAAATGTGGACTAAAGAAGTTGACGGTTCTGACACTGAAGAATTTCATTGGGAAGCGAAG
>Ga0172367_10001467_pt1 | contig 34090 bp, 26 predicted proteins | sample Lak10m_FD_114542 | JGI IMG/M metagenome (GOLD analysis project Ga0172367, IMG submission 114542) | Freshwater microbial communities from Kabuno Bay, South-Kivu, Congo - kab_022012_10m | ecosystem: Environmental > Aquatic > Freshwater > Lake | place: Democratic Republic of the Congo: South-Kivu...
CGCCGAAATACTTGGTGATCGCCGCGGTCAGCGTGGTCTTGCCGTGGTCAACGTGCCCGATCGTGCCGATGTTCACATGCGGTTTCGTGCGTTCGTACTTTGCCTTTGCCATGATGGCCTCCTATTGTCCTGGGGTCGCAGTCGCCACTCAGAGCAGCGGTTACGCGTATTTCTTCTGGATTTCTTCCGAGATGTTCTGTGGCACGGTGTCGTAGTGGTCGAACTCCATGGTGAAGTTCGCCCGCCCCGAGGTCATCGAGCGCAGGGTGTTGATGTAGCCGAACATGTTGGCCAGCGGCACCATCGCCGCGATGACGTTGGCATTGCCCCGGCTGTCCTGGCCCTGCACCATGCCGCGCCGCGAGGTCAGATCGCCGATCACGCCGCCGGTATATTCGTCGGGCGTCACCACTTCGACCTTCATGATCGGTTCCAAGAGCTTTGCCCCGGCCTTCTTCAGCCCGTCGCGCATCGCGGCCCGGGCCGCGATCTCGAACGCCAGCACCGATGAGTCGACATCGTGGAACGCGCCGTCAACCAGCGCCACCTTGAAGTCGATCACCGGGAAACCGGCCAACGGGCCCGAGTCCATCACCGACTTGATGCCTTTTTCAACACCCGGAATAAATTCCTTGGGCACCGCGCCACCGACGATCTTGCTTTCAAACGAATAGCCGACGCCGGGCTCGGTCGGGGTGATGATCAGCTTGACGCGGGCGAACTGACCGGTGCCGCCGGTCTGCTTCTTGTGGGTGTAGTCGATCTCGGCCTCGCGCGAGATGGTTTCGCGGTAAGCCACCTGGGGTGCTCCGATATTGGCCTCGACCTTGAATTCGCGGCGCATCCGGTCCACCAGGATGTCGAGGTGCAACTCGCCCATGCCCTTCATGATGGTCTGCCCCGATTCGAAATCGGTTTCCACCCGGAACGACGGGTCTTCGGCCGCCAGACGGGCCAGAGCGACACCCATCTTTTCCTGGTCGGCCTTCGACTTCGGCTCGACGGCGATCTCGATCACCGGTTGCGGGAAGGTCATGGTTTCCAGCACGACCGGCTTGTTGGGGTCGCACAGCGTGTCACCCGTAGTGGTTTCCTTGAGCCCGGCCAGTGCGATGATGTCGCCCGCGAAGGCTTCGTCGATTTCCTCGCGGTTGATGGCGTGCATCATCATCATCCGGCCAACCCGCTCGCGCCGTTCCTTGGTCGCGTTCAGCATCGGGTCGCCCTTTTTCAGGACGCCGGAATAGATCCGCGTAAAGGTCAGCGAGCCCACGAAGGGGTCGTTCATGATCTTGAACGCCAGCCCCGAGAACGGCTCTTCGTCATTGGCGTGACGCGAGATGTTGCGGGTTTCCGTCTCGTCGCCCGGCGCGAAACCCATGTAGGGCGGCACGTCCAACGGGCAGGGCAGATAGTCGATCACGGCGTTCAGCATCGGCTGCACGCCCTTGTTCTTGAAGGCCGAGCCCGCCAGCACCGGCACGAAATCCAGCGCGAGGCACCCCTTGCGGATCAGCGCGTGCAGGGTTTCGACCGATGGCTCGTTGCCTTCAAGATAGGCTTCCATCACGGCGTCATCCTGCTCGACCGCCAGTTCCAGCATGTCGTGCCGCCATTTGGCAGCCAGGTCTTTCAACTCGGCGCGGATCGGATGGCGCGCCCAGGTCGCGCCCAGATCTTCGCCTTCGTAGACCCATTCTTCCATGGTGATCAGGTCGATGATGCCTTCGAGCTTGTCTTCGGCCCCGATCGGCAGTTGCACCGCCATCGGCTTCGCACCGGTGCGATCCGCAATCATCTTGACGCAGTTGAAGAAATCAGCCCCGGTCTTGTCCATCTTGTTGACAAACACGATCCGCGGCACCTTGTAGCGGTCGGCCTGACGCCACACGGTTTCGGTCTGCGGCTCCACCCCGGCGTTGCCATCGAGCAGCACCACCGCCCCGTCGAGCACCGCCAGCGATCGCTCGACTTCGATGGTGAAATCGACGTGGCCGGGGGTGTCGATGATGTTGAAGCGGTATTTGTCCTTTTTGGCGTGCTGCAGCCCCGAATCGACGGTGCGCTCCCAGAACGTGGTGGTCGCGGCCGAGGTGATGGTGATCCCGCGTTCCTGTTCCTGCTCCATCCAGTCCATCGTCGCGGCGCCATCATGCACCTCGCCGATCTTGTGGGATTTGCCTGTATAATACAGGATCCGCTCGGTGGTCGTGGTCTTGCCCGCGTCGATGTGGGCGATGATCCCGAAGTTACGGTAGCGGGTCAGGGGAAATTCGCGTGCCATTGGGCTGCCTCAGGCTTTCTTTGTTACCAGCGGTAATGGCTGAACGCCTTGTTGGCGTCGGCCATCTTGTGGGTGTCTTCGCGCTTTTTCACGGCGGTGCCGCGGTTGTTGACGGCATCGGCCATTTCGGCCGCCAAACGCTCTTCCATGGTGTTCTCGTTGCGCTTGCGCGCCGCCATGATCAGCCAGCGAATCGCCAGCGCTTCGCGGCGCTCGAACCGCACTTCGACCGGCACCTGATAGGTGGCACCGCCAACCCGGCGCGAGCGCACTTCGACCGACGGCTTGACGTTCTCGAGCGCTTCGTGAAACGCCTCGATCGGCTCGCGCTTGAGCCGGGTCTGAACCCGCTCGAGCGCCGAATAGACGATCCCTTCGGCGACGGATTTCTTGCCGTCAACCATCAGGTTGTTCATGAATTTGGTCACAATCCGATCACCATACTTGGCATCGGGCAGAATTTCGCGCTTTTCGGCGGCGTGACGACGGGACATCTGTCGCTCTCCTTATTTCGGACGCTTCGCGCCATATTTCGACCGGCGCTGACGACGGTCCTTGACGCCTTGGGTATCCAGCACGCCGCGCAGGATGTGGTAACGCACACCGGGAAGGTCCTTGATGCGACCGCCGCGGATCAGAACCACCGAGTGTTCCTGAAGGTTGTGCTTTTCGCCCGGAATGTAGCTGATCACCTCAAAGCCATTGGTCAGACGCACCTTGGCGACTTTCCGCATGGCCGAGTTCGGCTTTTTCGGGGTGGTGGTATAGACGCGGGTGCAGACGCCACGCTTTTGCGGGCAGGATTCGAGGTGCTGCGACTTCGAGTGTTTCACGCGCGGCTGCCGCGGAAAGCGGATCAGCTGTTGGATGGTTGGCATCAGGTTCGCCTTGTGTTGCAGCCCGTTCGACCATCGCCCGTCAGCGACGTTTCCGGGGGCATTTCTTCGTCACAAATGTCTTGCGCGCCCGCAAAACACCAACACCGCATTGCCTCCTGCGCGGAGGCGACGCGGTGGAATTCCAGAGGATCGGAGCATTTCGGCCCGGATCTTGACCACTTAACTTTTCCAACCCTTGGCCGCTGGCAAGGCCCGCAGCTCAGGTAGGCGGCGTATAGGGGGAGTCGGGGAGGATGTCAACAGCCCCACTTGGGCCCGGTGATCAGGCTACCTGCGGGCCGCGCGGGCCAGTTGGCGCTCGCGCAGAAAGGTGAAAATGCCGGTCGCCACCACGATACCTGCCCCGATCAGCGTCAGGCCGTCGGGCAGGTTCGAAAACATCAGCCACCCCAGCACGATCGCCCAAAGAAGCGCCATGTAGCGGAACGGTGCGACAAAGCTGATGTCACCGACCCGCATCACCATCACCACGAACAGATAACCCACGATCAGATTGGCTGCCGCCCCGGCGAGCAGTCCGGCCTCGCGCCCGGTGACCGGCTGCCAGCCGCTTGCCCCAAGCCCCGCTAGCCCCATCACCAGCACCGACGCGCCAGCCCAGATCGCCACCATGACCGATGGCACCGCGCGCGACAGTTGCCGGGTCGCCAGATCGCGCACCACCACGCAGGCCACCGACGCCAGCCCCATCACCGACCAGCGATCAAAGCCTTCGGTGCCGGGCCGGATGATGATCACCACCCCGGCAAAGCCGATGGCGATTGCCGAAAGCCGCCGCCAGCCGACCGGATCGCCCAGCACCAGCGCCGCCGCCAGCGTGACCGCCAGCGGCAGCGATTGCATGATGGCCGAAAGGTTGGCCAGCGGCATGTGCATCAAGGCCAGCAGGAAGAACAGGGTGCCGCCAACCTCGGCCACCGAGCGCACCACGATCACCACGCCATCGCGCCGATCATGCCACAGCCGCAAGCCCCCCATCATGGCCCCGATCGCCACCAGCGCCGCCACGCTGGTCGCGCCGCGCAGGGTGATCGCCTGAAACAGCGGCAGGGTCTGGGTGACCGCCTTCATGCAACTGTCGTTGACGGTGAAGGCCAGCATGGCGACGTTCATGTAAAGCGCGCCGCGCAGATTGTCCGATATCGCCATGCCCTGCCCCTGCTTCGCTGCCCTCGCTATCAGGCGAAGGCAGCAGGTTCCAGCCGGTTCACAGGCTTTTCAGCTGCGCCATGGTAAAGGGAAAATGCGCGGCAATTGCCGCCGCAATCTGGCCTTCGGTCATGGCGTGATCCACCCCCGAGCCATGTGGTTCGCTGTCATTGTCGGGGTGAATGGCGCGGATGAAGGCAGGTGTCTCGGTATCGGTGAAGGTGCGGTAGAACTGCGGCAGCAGGCGGTGATTGCGGCGAAAGATGTTCTCGCCACTGGCCCGCGGCGCGACCATCGCGAGGCCGATCCCCAGCGGCAGCTTTTCGACCACATCAAATAGCTCGTTGCCACCCGGTGTCTGGCGCAGGAAGAACCCGCGGTTGGCACCGATCACCAGCGGGCGATCGGCCGCAATCGGCACGAGGGCCGCCGCCGTTGCCCGCAGACGGGCAATGAAGCCGCGATCCAGTGCGTCGTCGTCGTCCAGGCGAAAGCTGGTCAGATGGCTCGCACCGGCATCACGCCGCCCCGCAAAGGCATTCTGCGTTGCCTGATAGTGCTGCATCGGTTCAAGCGCCACGATGCGCGCCCCCACCAGCGGCGCGATGGCCGCTTGCAGCCGATCCCGCGCCGGTTCGGGCAGGTCGGTGCCGATCACGAATAGCACCTGAAAATCGGCATCGGTCTGCGCGTGCAGCGACGGCAGGGTCAGATGCTCGAACAGATGAAACCGCCGCGCCAGCCGCGCCGGGTCATATAGCTGCGCTCTCAGATCGCCGAGATCCGCGGGGACCCGGGTAAAGCCGTTCAGCGCCGGATATGAGAACCGCACCAACCCGACGATCTGGTTCGTGAAACTGCCCGGCATCCCCTGCCCCCGCTCGACCTGCGTCATCAGCACCATGCCACCACTGGGTGGCCCCACAACAAACAGGCCCCCACCTTGCAAGGTAGGGGCCTGTTTGTTTCAGTTACCGCCAGTGACTGAGCGCGGCATTACTTGAACGCATCGAACACCCGGCTGTCATCCCCCGGATCATTCTCTTCGCCCACCGGGGCTGCCAGGGCGGCCGCGGCTTCGGCTTCGTGACGACGGGCCTCGACCACCTTGAAATCGCGCTCGGCTGCGATCTTCTTGATGCGGCTGGCGGCACCACCGGTGCCGGCCGGGATCAGCCGACCGACGATGACGTTTTCCTTCAGCCCCACCAGCTTGTCGCGCTTGCCCTGAACGCTCGCCTCGGTCAGCACCCGCGTGGTTTCCTGGAACGACGCCGCCGAGATGAAGCTGCGGGTTTGCAGACTGGCCTTGGTGATGCCCAGCAGGATCGGCTCGGCCACTGCCGGCCGCAAGCCGCGTTCCAGCGCCTTGGTGTTGACCTCGTCAAGCTCGACCTTGTCCACATTCTCGCCCTTCAGCAGCGTGGTCTCGCCACTGTCGAGGATCTCGAACTTTTGCAGCATCTGGCGCACGATCACCTCGATGTGCTTGTCGTTGATCCGGACACCTTGCAACCGGTAGACGTCCTGCACTTCGTCGATCATGTAGTTGGCCAGCGCCTCGACCCCGAGGATCCGCAGGATATCGTGCGGCGCGGGGTTGCCATCCATGATGTAGTCGCCCTTCTGGACGAAATCACCTTCCTGAACCGGAATGTGTTTGCCCTTGGGCACCATGTACTCCATCGGATGGATCGACTCATCCACCGGCTCGATGGTGATGCGGCGCTTGTTCTTGTAGTCCTTGCCAAAGCGCACATAGCCGTCGGATTCGGCAATGATGGCGTGATCCTTGGGGCGGCGGGCTTCGAACAGTTCAGCCACCCGCGGCAGACCGCCGGTGATGTCCTTGGTGCGCGCCCCTTCGCGCGGAATCCGCGCCACCACGTCACCGGGCAGGATTTCCTTGCCGTCTTCGACCGAAAGAATGGCATCCACCGACATCGGATAGGAAATCGGGTTGCCGGCCTCATTGCGTACCGGATCGCCGGTCGCCGGGTCGATGATGAAGACTTCCGGTTTCAGATCGTTGCCTTTGGGGGCCGAGCGCCAGTCGGTCACGATCTTCTGGGTCATGCCGGTGGCGTCGTCGGTTTCTTCGCGCACCGAAATGCCCGAAACCAGATCGGCAAACTTGGCCACACCCGCCTTTTCGGCGATGATCGGCAGGGTGTAGGGATCCCATTCGAACAGCTTGGCACCGCGTTTGACCGCGGCCCCGTCCTGCACGTGCACCTTGGCCCCGTAGCCAACCTTGTGCGACGCCCGCTCTTGCCCGGCCTCGTCGATGATCGCGATCACCATGTTGCGGCCCATCACGATCTGATCGCCATTGGCGTTTCCCAGCAGAACCGCGTTGCGGAACTCGATCCGGCCTTCCTGACTGGCCTCAAGGAACGACTGCTGCCCGCCCTGGGCGATGCCGCCGATGTGGAAGGTGCGCATCGTCAGCTGGGTACCCGGCTCGCCGATCGATTGCGCAGCGATGATCCCCACCGCCTCGCCCTGGTTGACCAGCGTGCCGCGGGCAAGGTCGCGCCCGTAGCACATCGCACAAACGCCTTCCTCGGCTTCACAGGTCAGTGGGCTGCGAATCCGGGCCGAAGCCACCTGCGCCTGAGCAATCAGATCGGCCATGCGTTCATCGATCAGCGTGCCCTTCGCCACGATCACCTCGTCGCTGCCGGGAACATGGACGTCCTCGGCGGCAACCCGGCCCAGCACCCGGTCGGCAAGAGTGGCCACCACTTCGCCGTCGTTCACCGCGGCAACCGCGGTAATCGCGTTTTCGGTGCCGCAGTCATGGGTGCGCACGATGCAATCCTGCGCCACATCGACCAGACGCCGCGTCAGGTAGCCCGAGTTCGCGGTTTTCAGCGCGGTATCGGCCAGCCCCTTGCGCGCGCCGTGGGTCGAGTTGAAGTATTCAAGAACGGTCAGACCTTCCTTGAAGTTCGAGATGATCGGGGTCTCGATGATCTCGCCGTTCGGCTTGGCCATCAGGCCGCGCATCCCGCCCAACTGCTTCATCTGCGCCGGCGAGCCCCGCGCCCCCGAGTGCGACATCATGTAAACCGAGTTCGGTTCCATTTCGGCCCCGGCATCGTCGTGCCGCACCGCCGAGATCGCCGCCATCATGTCGGCCGCCACCTTGTCGGAACACTTCGACCAAGCATCGACCACCTTGTTGTACTTTTCGCCCTGGGTGATCAGGCCGTCCTGATATTGCTGCTCGTAGCCCGCCACCTGATCGCGGACTTCGTTGACGATCGGCCACTTGCTGTCGGGGATCAGCATGTCATCCTTGCCGAACGAGATGCCGGCCTTGAACGCCTCGCGGAAGCCGAGGGTCATGATCTGATCGCAAAAGATCACCGACTCTTTCTGACCGCAGTAGCGGTAAACCGTGTCGATGACGGTTTGCACGTCTTTCTTGCGCAGCAGCCGGTTGACCAGATCGAACGGTGCCTTGGCATTCAGCGGTAGCAGATTGCCCAGCCGCAGACGGCCCGGCGTGGTCTCGACGCGCTTCCAGACCTCGTTGCCTTCCTCGTCGATCTGCTTGATGCGGGCGCGGATTGCAGCATGCAGATGCACCGCCCCGGCGGCCAGCGCATGATCAACCTCGTCCATGTCGGAAAAAGCCATGCCCTCGCCAACCATGCCCTTGCGTTGCATGGTGACGTAGTAAAGCCCCAGGATCATGTCCTGCGACGGCACGATGATCGGCGAGCCGTTGGCTGGCGACAGCACGTTGTTGGTGGACATCATCAGCACGCGCGCTTCAAGCTGGGCTTCCAGCGACAGCGGCACGTGAACCGCCATCTGGTCGCCGTCGAAGTCGGCGTTGAAGGCGGCGCAGACCAGCGGGTGAAGCTGGATCGCCTTGCCTTCGATCAGAATCGGCTCGAACGCCTGAATCCCCAGCCGGTGCAGGGTGGGAGCGCGGTTAAGCATCACCGGATGCTCGCGGATCACTTCGTCAAGGATATCCCAGACCTCGGGACGTTCCTTCTCGACCAGCTTCTTGGCCTGCTTGACGGTGGTCGAAAGCCCCTGCGCCTCGAGCCGCGAATAGATGAAAGGCTTGAAGAGTTCGAGCGCCATCTTCTTCGGCAAACCGCACTGGTGCAGCTTGAGCTCCGGCCCGGTCACGATCACCGAGCGGCCCGAGAAATCGACCCGCTTGCCCAGCAGGTTCTGGCGGAACCGGCCCTGCTTGCCTTTCAGCATGTCACTGAGCGATTTCAGCGGGCGCTTGTTGGTGCCGGTGATCACCCGGCCACGACGGCCGTTGTCGAACAGGGCATCGACCGCTTCTTGCAGCATGCGCTTTTCGTTGCGCACGATGATGTCGGGCGCGCGCAGCTCGATCAGCCGCTTGAGGCGGTTGTTGCGGTTGATCACGCGGCGGTAGAGGTCGTTGAGGTCGGAGGTGGCGAACCGGCCACCGTCGAGCGGCACCAGCGGGCGTAATTCCGGCGGAATCACCGGCAGCACCGTCAGGACCATCCACTCGGGACGGTTGCCCGATTCAAGGAAGCTCTCGACGATCTTCAGCCGCTTGATGATCTTTTTCGGCTTGAGCTCGCCGGTGGCTTCCTTCAGGTCTTCGCGCAGTTGCAGCGCAAGCTGATCAAGGTCGATCGCCGCCAGCATCTCGCGAATCGCTTCGGCGCCGATGTTGGCGGTGAAGGCATCAGCGCCATACTGGTCCTGCGCTTCGAGAAATTCCTCTTCGCTCATCGACTGGCCATAGGTCAGGTCGGTCAGACCCGGCTCGATCACCACATAGTTCTCGAAATACAGAATCCGTTCCAGATCGCGCAGCGTCATGTCGAGCATCAGGCCGATGCGCGAGGGCAGCGATTTGAGGAACCAGATGTGGGCGACGGGGGCGGCGAGTTCAATGTGCCCCATGCGCTCGCGCCGAACCTTCTGCAAGGTCACCTCGACGCCGCACTTCTCGCACACAACGCCGCGGTATTTCATCCGCTTGTATTTGCCGCACAGGCATTCGTAATCCTTGATCGGGCCAAAGATGCGGGCGCAGAACAGGCCGTCACGTTCCGGCTTGAAAGTGCGGTAGTTGATGGTTTCCGGCTTCTTGATCTCGCCGAACGACCACGACAGGATTCGCTCGGGGCTGGCGAGCGAGATCTTGATCTCGTCAAAGGTCTTGATCGGCGCCACCGGGTTGAAGGGGTTGTGGCTGTGGGTCAGTTCCTGGTTCATTTCAATTCCTCAAGAATGGGGGCGGCGGGGGAAGGTGTGGGGCGTGGCAGCACGCCCCTTACGGATTCGCTGGTTCGGCGTGCGCGAACACACACCGAACCGAAAAACCCGTCACTCGTCCTCCGCATCCAGGAGTTCCATGTTCAGGCCCAGGCCTCGGACCTCTTTGACCAGAACGTTGAACGATTCCGGCACGCCGGCCTCGAAACTGTCCTCGCCCTTGACGATCGATTCATAGACCTTGGTGCGGCCCGCCACGTCGTCCGACTTCACCGTCAGCATTTCCTGCAGGGTGTAGGCGGCGCCGTAAGCTTCCAGCGCCCAGACCTCCATTTCCCCTAGCCGCTGACCACCGAACTGCGCCTTGCCGCCCAGCGGTTGCTGGGTGACCAGGCTGTAAGGCCCGGTGGAGCGCGCGTGCAGCTTGTCATCGACCAGGTGGTGCAGCTTGAGCATGTATTTCACGCCTACCGTAACCGGCCGCGTGAATTGCTCGCCGGTGCGGCCATCGAACACCACCGACTGGCCCGACTGATCGAAGCCTGCGCGCCTGAGCGCGTCGTTGATGTCGGCCTCCTTGGCCCCATCGAACACCGGGGTCGAGATCGGCACCCCCTTGGTCACGTTGCCCGCCAGCTCAAGCACGTCGCCATCGTCGCGGTCGGCAAACGCCGCGTCGTAGGTGGTGTCGCCATAAGCCATGCGCAGCGTGTCGCGCACCGGTGTCATGTCGCCCGAGCGGCGGTAGGCTTGCAGCGCCTCGTCGATCTGGATGCCCAGACCGCGCGCGGCCCAGCCCATATGGGTCTCGAGAATCTGGCCCACGTTCATGCGCGATGGCACCCCGAGCGGGTTGAGGCACATATCGACCGGTGTGCCATCGGCGAGGAACGGCATGTCCTCCATCGGCACCACTTTCGAGACCACACCCTTGTTGCCGTGCCGCCCGGCCATCTTGTCGCCCGGTTGCAGCTTGCGCTTCACCGCCACGAACACCTTGACCATCTTCATCACGCCGGGGGGCAGATCGTCGCCGCGACGCACCTTCTCCACCTTGTCGTCAAAACGGTTGTCCAGCGCGCGCTTCTGCGCCTCATACTGGTCGTGCAGCGCCTCGACTTCCCTCGCCTCGGCTTCGTCGGCCAGCGCCAATTGCCAATACTGGCCGCGCGACAGGGTGGCCAGCAACTCGTCGTTGATTTCCGACCCGACCTTCACGCCTTTCGGCCCCTTTACGGCCACCTTGCCAAGGATCAGGGCTTTCAGGCGCGAATAGATGTTGCGTTCCAGAATCGCCAGCTCGTCGTCGCGGTCGCGCGACAGGCGCTCGACCTCTTCACGCTCGATCTGCAGCGCGCGCTCGTCCTTTTCCACCCCGTGCCGGTTGAAAACCCGCACTTCGACGATGGTGCCGAACGCCCCCGGCGGCAGCCGCAGGCTGGTGTCGCGCACATCACTGGCCTTTTCGCCGAAGATCGCACGCAGCAGCTTTTCTTCCGGCGTCATCGGGCTTTCGCCCTTGGGGGTGATCTTGCCCACCAGAATGTCGCCCGGTTGCACTTCGGCCCCGATATAGACAATCCCGGCCTCGTCGAGGTTGCGCAGGGCTTCCTCGCCGACATTGGGGATGTCGCGGGTGATTTCCTCGGGCCCGAGCTTGGTGTCGCGCGCCGCCACCTCGTATTCGTCGATGTGGATCGAAGTATAGACGTCGTCGCGCAGGATGCGTTCCGAGATCAGGATACTGTCTTCGTAGTTGTAGCCGTTCCACGGCATGAAGGCGACGATCACGTTGCGGCCGACCGCCAGCTCGCCCATGTCGGTGCAGGGGCCATCGGCCACCACCTCGCCGCGCACCACGGTGTCGCCCACCTTCACCAGCGGGCGCTGGTTGATACACGACGACTGGTTCGAGCGTTTGAACTTGCGCAGGCGGTAGATATCCACCCCCGGCTCGCCCGGATCCAGCATCTCGGTGGCGCGCACCACGATCCGGGCGGCATCGACCTGGTCGATCACCCCGGCGCGGCGCGCCATGATCGCAGCCCCGCTGTCGCGCGCCACAATGCCTTCCATCCCGGTGCCCACGAACGGAGCATCCGATTGCAACAGCGGCACCGCCTGCCGCATCATGTTCGAGCCCATCAGGGCGCGGTTGGCGTCATCGTTTTCGAGGAACGGAATCAGGGCTGCCGCCACCGACACAAGCTGGCGCGGCGACACGTCGATCAGATCGATCGCCTCGGCCGGGTTGAGCATGAATTCCCCGCCCCTGCGCGAGGAAATCAGGTCGTCGGTAAAGCGGCCCTCGGCATCCTGTGCCGCGTTGGCCTGCGCCACGGTGTGGCGCATTTCCTCGGTCGCCGACATGTAAACCACGTCATCGGTCACCTTGCCGTCAACCACCCAGCGGTAGGGGGTCTCGATGAAGCCGTATTTGTTGACCCGGGCAAAGGTCGCCAGACTGTTGATCAGGCCGATGTTCTGGCCTTCCGGGGTTTCGATCGGGCACATCCGGCCATAGTGGGTCGGGTGCACGTCGCGCACTTCAAAGCCCGCACGCTCGCGGGTCAGGCCGCCCGGCCCCAGCGCCGAAAGGCGGCGCTTGTGGGTGACTTCCGAAAGCGGGTTGGTCTGGTCCATGAACTGGCTGAGCTGCGAGCTGCCAAAGAATTCCCGCACCGCCGCCGCTGCCGGTTTGGCGTTGATCAGGTCTTGCGGCATGATGGTGTCGATCTCGATGCTGGACATGCGTTCCTTGATCGCCCGGTCCATCCGCAACAGACCGACGCGATACTGGTTCTCCATCAGCTCGCCAACCGAGCGCACCCGGCGGTTGCCGAGGTGGTCGATGTCGTCGATCTCGCCCTTGCCGTCGCGCAACTCGGTCAGCGCCTTGATGCAGGCGATGATGTCGGCGCGGTCCAGGGTGCGTTGGGTGGCGGGCGCATCGAGCACCAGACGCATGTTCATCTTGACCCGACCCACCGCCGAAAGGTCAAAGCGTTCGGAATCGAAGAACAGGGTGTCGAACATCTGGCTGGCGGCTTCGACCGTTGGCGGCTCGCCGGGGCGCATGACGCGGTAGATGTCCATCAGCGCAGTGTCGCGCCCCATGTTCTTGTCGATCGCCATGGTGTTGCGGATGTAGGGGCCGACCGTCACGCCGTCGATGTCGAGCACCGGAATCTCGGTGATGCCGTGATCGAGCAGCAGCTTGAGGCTGCCGCCCTTGATCGCGCCGTCGCGGTCATATTCCATCGTCAACTCGTCGCCGGCCTCGATCCAGACCTCGCCGGTTTCCTCGTTGATGATGTCTTTCGAGCAATACTTGCCGAGAATATGATCAAACGGCAGCAGCAACTCGGTGATCTTGCCTTCCTTGGCCCAGCTATTGGCCATCTTGGGCGTGACCTTTTCGCCCGCCGCCAGGATGACCTCGCCGGTTGCAGCGTCGATCAGGTCGAAGGTCGGTCTGGTGCCGCTCAGGCGCTTGGGAAAGAACGTCGAGACCCAGCCCTTGGTCTTGGCCTGCTTGAACATGACGGTGTCATAATAGGCATCCATGATGCCCTCCTGATCCATGCCCATGGCATAAAGCAGGGTCGTCACCGGCAGTTTGCGCCGCCGGTCGATGCGGGCAAACACGATGTCCTTGGCATCGAATTCGAAATCCAGCCACGAGCCGCGATAGGGAATGATGCGGCAGGTGAACAGAAGCTTGCCCGACGAATGGGTCTTGCCCTTGTCGTGGTCGAAGAACACGCCGGGGCTGCGGTGCATCTGCGATACCACCACCCGCTCGGTGCCGTTGACAACGAAGGTGCCGTTGTTGGTCATCAGCGGCATTTCGCCCATGAACACGTCTTGTTCCTTGATGTCCTTGACCGAGCGCGCGCCGGTTTCTTCATCGACATCGAACACGATCAGCCGCAGCGTCACCTTCAGCGGTGCGGCATAGGTCATGTCGCGCTGCATGCACTCGTCAACGTCATATTTCGGCTTCTCGAGATCGTATTTCACGAACTCGAGCACGGCGGTCTCGTTGAAATCCTTGATCGGAAATACCGACTGGAACACACCCTGAAGCCCCTCGCCATCGGTCGGCTGCGGGCCCTCGCCCGATTTCAGGAACAGATCATAAGAGGATTTCTGCACCTCGATCAGGTTCGGCATCTCCAGCACTTCGCGGATCTTGCCAAAATACCTGCGGATACGCTTTTGTCCAACGTAGCTCTGAGCCATGCTCGAAGTCACCTTTCGTTCATTCGCGGGCACACGGACCATCGGGGCCACGGGCGGGTGCCGGTTGCGAAGCAGGGGGCTGGTTCCATTCATGCCACCCGTCCCACCGGATGGCTCCCGAACCGTTTAGCCGCGCCTTGGAAGCGGTTTCAGCCTGAAGCCGCTACCAAGACGCGTGAGGCTGAGCGCGAGTTGCGTCGCGCCCAGCCGGATTGCGGCGTCGGGATGCCGTCGGCACCCCGCCCGATTACTTCAGCTCGACCTTGGCGCCAGCCTCTTCGAGCTTTTTCTTGAAGCCCTCGGCGTCGGCCTTGGACACGCCTTCCTTGACCTTGCCACCCGCTTCGACCAGATCCTTGGCTTCCTTGAGGCCAAGCCCGGTGATCGCGCGGACTTCCTTGATCACGTTGATCTTGTTGGGGCCGGCTTCGGTCAGTACGACGTCGAATTCGGTCTTTTCTTCAACCGCTTCGGCTGCCGCAGCCGGACCGGCCGCCATCATCACCGCGCCACCGGCAGCGGGCTCGATGCCATACTTGTCCTTCAGGATGGTCTTCAGTTCCTGCGCTTGCAGCAGGGTCAGGCCCACGATGCTTTCGGCGAGTTTGTTCAGATCGGTCATTTGTCAGGTTCCGTTCGTTAAAGATGGGTTCCAACGAGGTGGGATCACGCCACGCAGGTCGTCAGGTGCTCAGGCGGCAAGCCGCTCCTCCAAAGTCGAGAGGATGCCCGCGATACTGGAAGCAGGCGCGCCAATGGCCCCGACGAGGTTCGCTCCGGGCGCACCGATGCACGCCACGATCTGAGCCAGCAGCTCTTCACGCGACGGCATGGCGGCCACGGCTTTCACACCGGCCGGATCCAGGATCGTGCTGCCCATTGCGCCGCCAAGAATCACGAAATTATCGTTCGTCTTGGCATAGGCATCGGTGACCTTCGCCGCAGCGACGGGGTCATCCGAATAGGCGAGCACGGTCATGCCCGTCAAAAGCTTGCCCATGCTTGCGCAGGGTTTGCCTTCAAGGGCGATCTTGGCGAGCTTGTTCTTGGCAACGCGAACGGACCCGCCCACGACACGCATTTTCGCGCGCAGGTCCTGCATCTCGGCAACCGTGATACCCGCGTAGTGCGCAACCACGACCACGCCAGAGCGCTGGAAGATCTGGCCGAGTTCTTCGACCACGGTCTCTTTCTGGGCTCTATCCACAGTTTCACTCCAAGTTTGGGGGCTTCCCCCCGGCTCATGTTTGCCCCCGTTGCCGGAGGCGTTCGGGTCCGTATCCGGGTCCCGAGGCCAAAATCGCCCGAGGCAAGCCCCGGACCTTTGTCTCGATCCCCATCTCGGGCAGGAGATTAAGGCGTTGCCGCCACCCACCGTCTCGGACAGGACAGGGCGGACTCAAACGTGCCGCCCCGCCATTCGCCCGGCCCGAAGGCCGGGCAAATTCTCAGTGCTCGGTGGCCGAAGCCAGATCGAGCGACACCCCCGGCCCCATGGTCGAGCTGAGCGACACCTTCTTCAGGTAGGTGCCCTTGGCCCCCGCCGGACGGGCCCGGCTGACGGCTTCGACAAAGGCGCGCACGTTCTGGGCCAGCGCCTCTTCGCTGAACGACACCTTGCCGATCCCGGCATGGATCACGCCGGCCTTTTCAGCCTTGAAGTGCACTTCGCCGCCCTTGGCCGCCGTGACCGCGGTTTTCACATCCATCGTCACGGTGCCGATCTTGGGGTTCGGCATCAGGTTGCGCGGCCCGAGGATCTTGCCCAGACGACCGCCCAGCGGCATCAGGTCCGGCGTTGCGATGCAACGGTCGAACTCGATCTTGCCCGCCTGAATGGTTTCCATCAGGTCTTCGGCCCCCACGATGTCGGCCCCGGCAGCCTTGGCCTCGTCGGCCTTGACGCCACGCGCGAACACCGCCACCCGCACCACCTTGCCGGTGCCGTTGGGCAGGCTGATCACGCCGCGCACCATCTGGTCGGCGTGGCGCGGGTCAACCCCGAGGTTCATCGCAATCTCCAGGGTTTCGTCGAACTTGGCCGCAACCACGCCCTTGATCAGCTTGACCGCCGCTTCGACCGAAACCAGATGCTTGCCAGCAAAGGCTTCCCGCGCTGCGCGCGTCCGTTTTCCAAGCTTTGCCATGATCTACCCCTTGACCTCGATACCGCACGACCGGGCCGAACCCAGGATAACCTGCATCGCCGCATCGATGTCGGTGGCGTTGAGATCCTTCATCTTGGCTTCGGCAATGGCGCGAACCTGCGCCACCGTGACCGAGCCGGCCACGTCGTGGCCCGGCTTGACCGAACCCTTGGCGCGGTTGCGCTTGCCCACCGGCGGCAGGCCCGCGGCCTTCTTCAGCAGAAACGAAGCCGGTGCCGTCTTGAATTGCAGGCTGAACGACTTGTCCTGAAAGTAGGTGATGATCACCGGGGTCGGCGTGCCAGGCTCCATATCCGCGGTTTTCGCATTGAATTCCTTGACGAAAGCCATGATGTTCAGGCCACGTTGCCCCAAAGCGGGGCCTACCGGCGGGGACGGGTTGGCTTGCCCCGCCTTGACTTGCAGCTTGAGCTGCCCAACGATCTTCTTGGCCATGAGGCCTCTCCTTTGTCGCCGCCCCTTGCGGGGCCCGGTTTAGTGGTGCGGTCCGTCACGCAGCACGGGCTGCGCGCTCGCCTCCCACGAAGTCACACGTCAGGCGTTCTTCTTGACCTGCGTGAATTCCAATTCGACCGGGGTTGCCCGACCGAAGATCGACACCGTCACCTTGAGACGGCTGTGGCCTTCATCGACATCCTCGACCATGCCCGAGAACCCTTCGAACGGGCCATCGCTGACCTGAACCATTTCCCCGATCTCGAACCGGATCAGATTGCGCGGCGCTTCGATGCCTTCCTCGACCCGATTGAGAATCGCGTTCACTTCCGAATCACGCATCGGCTGGGGCTTGCCCTGCGCGCCAAGAAAGCCGGTGACGCGGTTGATCGAGGTGATCAGATGCTGGGCGCGGTTCGACATTTCCATCCGCACCAGCACATAGCCGGGCATGAAGCGCCGTTCCGACGTGACCTTCTTGCCGCGCCGCACTTCGATCACTTCCTCGGTGGGAACCAGAACCTCTTCGATCTCGTCGGTAAGACCCGCATCGACTGCGGCAGCCTTGATCTGTTCGGCAATCTTCTTCTCGAAGTTCGACAGAACGCTCACCGAATACCACCGCATTGCCATGCCTCAGCCACCTTCTTGATCCCGGGTATTCCCGGAAAACCTTTGTTTTTCAAGCAGTCAGACTGCAAGTTCCGGGAACAAAAAACAGCGCGCAACACGAATCATTGCGCGCCGATCTGTCTTGATGGCGCAGGGAATACAGGCGCGCCCCCTGAAATTCAAGACAAAAACGCGCGCGGCCGAGGGATCAGCCAAAGCTGTTGAGGACGGCGCTCAGCCCGAACCGGATCACCATGTCGACCAGCGAAAAGAAGGTGGCCGTCAGCGCCGACATGATGAACACCATCACCGTGGTCAACAACACCTCGCGCCGCGAGGGCCACACCACCTTGGCGACTTCGGCGCGCACCTGCTGGATGAACTGAAGGGGGTTTGCCATGGCCATCGCGAAGGCTCCTCGGTTTCGGGTTGGCTGGCAGATACGCGGTCGAGGCGCCGATTTCAAGCCGGATTGCCGGATGCACGGCGGCAGGGGGGCAAGCGAACGGGTTCGAGGCCAGAACCACCGGTTTTCGGATGCCGCAGCAGGCATGACGGATCGGCTTCGCGCTTATTATGTATAGACATAAAAGACACTCTGGCATAGAAACGGACTCGGGACACGAGTCCCCGGATGTAGCAGCATGACAGCAGATCGCAGGCAGGTCCGGTGCCCAGCCAACAGCAGAACCTTGCCCCCAAAATCCTGCCGGAAGCCGCAATAACAGTGGAGAGACCCGAGATGATGAAACGACTGACCAAGACGGTTGCCGTCCTTGCCCTTGGCATCGGCTTAAGCGGCGCGGCCAGTGCCGACCAGTTGGCCGACATCAAGGCCGCAGGCAAGATCGTGGCCGCGACCGAGATGCACTTTGCCCCCTTCGACATTCTGGTCGATGGCGAGTATCAGGGCATCTGCCGCGAGCTGTTCGACGAGGTTGCAAAGGAACTGGGCGTCACGGCCGAATATCTCGACCTGCCGTGGTCCAGTGTGCTGCCCGGCCTCGAGGCCGCGAAATTCGATATCGTCAACGCGCCGGTGACCATCACCGCCGAACGGATGGCGCGCTACAGCTTTACCCTGCCGATGGGCAACGCGACCGTCGCGCTGGCCAAGAAGGCGGGCGACACCTCGATCATGGCCCCCGCCGACATCGCGGGCAAGGCGGTCGGCTCGCAAAAGGGCTCGGCCCAGCTTGACCAGCTCAAGGCGTTCTCGGCCACCCTGGCCACCCCGGTCGATATCCGCGAATACGTCAACATCGACGAGGCGCTGGCCGATCTGGCGGCAGGCCGGATTCAGGCGGTGGCCAACTCGATGCCGCTGATGGGCTATGCCGCCGTGCAGCGCCCCGACACGTTCGAGCTGGTGATGCCGCCGTTCGGCGATCCGAAATACTTTGCCTGGGTGGCACGCCCGGGTGACGAAAGCGCCAGCCTGATCTCTGCGATCAACGAGGCCCTGCTCAAGATGCACGCCGATGGCCGCCTTGACGCGATCAACGCCAAATGGCTGGGCACCGCGCCCGAACTGCCGGTCGAGATGCCTGCGGTGCAATAAGCCCATCCTCTTCGGCCCGGCAGCCACGCGCCGGGCCGACCTTGCCCTTTCCCGAGCCGGAGCCGCAAGCAGTTGGATTTTTCCTTTGGCGTGATCCTGCACAACCTGCCCTACCTGATCGCCGCCGCGAAATGGACCCTGCTGATCTCGCTGGCAGGCATGGCGATCAGCATCGGGCTGGGGGTGTTCATCTGTGCCGCGCGGATGACCCGCGCGCGCTGGCTGGCCGGTGCCGCCGCCCTCTACATCAGCTTTTTTCGCGGCGTGCCACTGCTGGTGCAACTGTTGATCTTCTTCTACATGCTGCCGCACATCGGGCTTGACTTGCCCGCGATTGCCGCCGCGATCCTGTCGGTGGGGATGTGTTCGGCGGCCTACACGGCCGAGATTCTGCGCGGCGCGTTCCAGACCATTCCGGCGGGGCAGACCGAAGCCGCCAAGGCGCTTGGCATTGCGCCCGCATCCTACTGGCGCCGGATTCTGGTGCCGCAGGCGCTGCGGCTGGGCCTGCCGTCGCTGATCAACGAGCTGATCCTGCTGGTCAAGGTCTCGTCACTGGCCTCGGTGGTGGGGATTGGCGAACTGACCCGGGTGGCGCAGAACATCACCGGCCAGACCTACCGCCCGCTGGAAATCTACATCGCCGCCGCCGCGATCTATTTCGTGATCAACCTGATCATCTCGCAGCTTGGCCGCCTGGCCGAGCGGCGGATGCAACTGGCCGGGGGGGCGCGCCTTGGAGTATGAGCTGTTCCTGCGCTACGGCCCGGCATTGCTGCATGGCTTTGGCGTGACCTTGCTGGCCTGGGTGGTGGGGTCATTCGGCGGGCTGATCTTGGGCTTCGTCATCGCGGTGATCTACCGCTGGTCCGGGCGCGGACTGCGCGCCCTGCTGCAAGCCTATATCGAGCTGATCCGCGGCACCCCGTTCATGATCCAGCTTTTCATCCTTTACTACGGCGGGCCGGGCATCGGCCTGGTGCTCGGCCCGGTGCAGGCCGGCATCCTGAGCTTCGTGGTCTATGGCAGCCCCTATTTCGCCGAGATCTTCCGCTCGGGCTTCAACGCCATCCCGCCCGGCCAGATCGAGGCCGCGCGTTGCGTCGGGCTGCGCGAGTCGACCATCCTGCGGCGCATCATCCTGCCGCAGATGCTGGTGCTGATCACCGCGCCGCTGACCAATTTCGTGATCATCCTCAGCAAGGAAACTGCCATCCTGTCGGTGGTCACAGTGCCGGAGCTGCTTTACGAGACCCAGACCATGGCCGCCGAGACCTTCACCTATGTCGAGCCGTTTCTGGTGCTGTCGCTGTGCTACTGGCTGCTGGTGATCGTCACCGCCCGGCTGGGCCAGATGGTCGAAGTCCGCGCCATGCGCCATTTGAAACGCGCCTGATCCCCGCCCAAAGGAAACCTGCCGATGCCCGACCAGCCCGCCGACCCCCAAGCCCCCATCATCACCGTGCGCGGGATGTCGAAATTCTTCGGCGATTTTCAGGCGCTGGCCGACATCACGCTTGACGTGCGCCGGTCCGAAGTGCTGTGCCTGATCGGACCGTCCGGCTCGGGCAAAAGCACGCTGCTGCGCTGCCTCAATTTTCTCGAACCCTACGATTTCGGCGAAGTGCGGATGGAGGGGCGGCTGATCGGCTGGCAAGAGGGCGTGGTGCCGCGCCGCCCGCTGCCCGCGGCGCATTTGCGCGAACAGCGTCGCCAGATCGGCATGGTGTTCCAGCAGTTCAATCTCTGGCCGCATTTCACCGCCCTCCAGAACGTGGCCGAGGCGCTGCTGCGGGTGCGCAATCTGCCGCGCGATCAGGCCTTGGCGCGGGCCCAAGCGGCGCTGGAAAAGGTCAACCTCGGCGACAAGGCGGGCAACTACCCCTCGGGCCTGTCGGGCGGCCAGCAGCAGCGGGTGGCGATTGCCCGCGCCATCGCGATGGAGCCTGCTCTGATGCTGTTCGACGAGCCGACGTCGGCGCTCGACCCCGAGCTGGTGGGCGAAGTGCTGAGCGTGATGAAGGCGATGGCCGCCGAGGGCATGACGATGGTGGTGGTGACCCACGAGATGGGCTTTGCCGCTCATGTGGCCGACCGGGTGGCGTTTCTCGACCAGGGGCGACTGGTGGCCTGCCTGCCCCCGGCCGAGATTTTCGGGCGCGACCCGAACGACCCGCGCATCCACTCGTTCCTGCAAACCTACCGCGAGCGCAACGTGGTCTGACCGCCCGGCACCGCCCCCCAGCCGCCGCCGCCCGGGGTCAGCATCTCGAATACAGCACCCTCAGGCAGTTCGCGTTCGGCATTGCCAGGCAGGGCTTCAACCCGCCCGTCGGGCCAGATCACCCGGTTTTCGCCCACCGCCCCCGGCCCGCCGCCAGCCGCGCCGAACGGGGCGATGAGGCGGCTCGAGCACAGCGTCGTCACCGTGACAGGAGTCAGAAAGCGCAGCCTGCGCACCGCGCCGTTGCCGCCCGGCCACGCACCCGCCCCACCCGAGCCGCGCCGGATGCCAAAGCTTTCCAGCCGCACCGGAAACCGTTTTTCCAGCACTTCGGGGTCGGTCATCCTGGTGTTGGTCATGTGGCTTTGCACCGCGTCGCAGCCGGGAAATCCCGGCCCCGCCCCGGTGCCGCCCGCGATCGTCTCGTAATTCTGGAATTCAGCCGTGCCCCAGACAAAGTTGTTCATCGTGCCCTGACTGCCCGCCAGCACGCCAAGCGCGCCGTAAAGCGCGTTGCAGGCCGCCTGACTGACCTCGGTATTGCCCGCGATCACCGCCGCCGGATGGCGCGGGTTCAGCATCGAGCCTTCGGGCACAATGATCCGCAACGGTCGCAGGCAGCCCTCGTTGAGCGGGATTTCCTTGCCCACCAAGGTGCGGAACACGTAAAGCACCACCGCCCGGCTGATCGCCAGCGGCGCGTTGTAATTGCCCGCCTGCTGCGCCGAGGTGCCGGTGAAATCGACGACCGCCGCGCGCGCCGCCGGGTCCACCCGGACCGTCACGCGAATTTCCGCGCCGCTGTCCATCGGATTTATGAACGATCCGTCACTTAAGCGTCCGATCACCTGCCGCACACTTTCCTCGGCATTGCGCTGCACATGGCCCATGTAGGCGACCACGGTCTCGACCCCATAGGCCGCCGCCACCCGCAGCAGTTCGCGCCGCCCGGTTTCATTGGCCGCGACCTGCGCCTTGAGGTCGGCCATGTTGTGCGCGATCGAGCGGCAGGGATAGCGGCCGGATGCCAGCAGCGCCCGGGTCTCGGCCTCGCGCAACTGCCCCCCGGCCACCAGCGCGAACACGTCGATCAGCACCCCTTCCTCGTCGATATGGCGGCTGTCGGGCGGCGACGACCCCGGCGTGCGCCCGCCTATATCGGCGTGGTGGCCGCGCGAGCCCAGCCAGAACGCCGGTTTGCCATCAACGAAAACCGGCGTGATTACCGTGACATCGGGCAGGTGGGTGCCGCCATTGAAAGGGCTGTTGAGCATGTAGGCATCGCCCGGTTGCAGCGACCCTTTGGTGGCGGCCATCACCGTCCTGACGGCCTGCGACATCGAGCCAAGATGCACCGGCACATGCGGCGCATTGGCCACGAGATCGCCCGCACCATCGAAGATCGCACAGGAACAATCCAGCCTTTCCTTGATGTTGACCGACCACGCGGTATTTTGCAGGGTGGCCCCCATTTGATCGGCAATCGACATGAAAACGTTGCTCATGACCTCGAGCACCACCGGATCGGCGGCAGTGCCGGTGGCGGGCGGGCGCGCCAGGGCGGCGCTACGCTCGAGAATCAGGTTGGCCTGCGCATCGACCCGCGCACTCCAGCCCGGTTCCACCACCACGGTGCCGGTCGACTCGGCGATGATCGCCGGACCCGTCAGCCGGGTTCCCGCGCCCAGTCCGGCCCGATTGAACAGCGGCACGTCGCACCACGCGTCAAGCCAGACCCGAAGGTGGTCCAGCGGAACAGCGGGTCCGCATTCCGGCGGGCGGATATCGGGCAGCGTGCCACCCGCGCCGATCGCTTCGGCCGACAGCATTTCGAACAGAAGTTCCCGTTCCGGCGAGGCAAAGCCGAAGCGCGCGATGTGCAGGGCCTCGAAATCGGCCTGCATCTGCGCCACCGGGCTAAAATCCAGCTCCAGCGCCTGATGCGATCCGGCATAGCGCAGGTGGGCTCGCGCCGCGATCCGGGGCGCCGTGATCCCTTGCGCGGCCAGATCGGCGCGGGCTTCGGCGGCAAGCGCTGCCACCGCGGCGGCGGCATCGGGGTCGGCCAGCGGCGCATCGAACTGGCGCTCGCGCACGGCGCGAATCTCGGCGAGCCCCATGCCGTAGGCCGAAAGCACCCCGGCGAAGGGGTGCAGAAAGACCCGCCGCATCCCCAGCGCGTCAGCCACGCGTGCCGCGTGCTGGCCCCCGGCACCGCCGAAGCATTGCAGCGTGTAGCCCGTCACATCATGCCCGCGCTGGACGCTTATCTTCTTGATGGCATTGGCCATGTTATCGACCGCAATGCGCAGGAAGCCCATCGCCACGGCCTCGGGCGGCAGCGGCACTGTGCCGGTGGCGGCGGCAATTTCCTGCGCCAGCGCGGCAAACTTCTGCGTCACCACGGCGGCGTCCAGCGGCTGATCACCGGTCGGGCCGAAAACCGCGGGAAAATACGCCGGATGCAGGCGACCCAGCATGACGTTGCAATCGGTGATGGTCAGCGGCCCGCCGCGCCGGTAGCAGGCCGGGCCTGGGTCGGCACCGGCGCTCTCCGGGCCGACCTGATAGCGGCCGTCGCGAAAACGGCAGATCGAGCCGCCGCCGGCCGCCACGGTGTGAATATCCATCATCGGGGCACGCATCTGCACCCCTGCCACTTCGGTCTCGAACGATCGTTCATAAACCCCGGCAAAGTGGCTGACATCGGTCGAGGTGCCCCCCATGTCGAAGCCGATCAGGCGGTCATATCCGACGGCTTGCGCGGTGCGCACCATGCCGACGATGCCGCCGGCCGGACCGGACAGGATCGCGTCCTTGCCCTGAAACCGCGCCGCCTCGGTCAACCCGCCATTCGACTGCATGAACAGAAGCCGCCCGGTGGCGCGGCCGACATCAAGGGCGGCCTCTACTTGCGCCACGTAAGCCCGCAGGATCGGCGACAGGTAGGCATCGACCACCGCGGTATCGCCGCGCGCCACCAGTTTGGCCAGACCGCTGACCTGATGGCTGACCGAGACCTGGGTGAACCCCGCCTCGCGCGCCAGGGCCGCCACGCGGTCCTCGTGGGCCGGGTTCAGATAACCGTGAAGCAGCGCAATCGCGACCGCGTGGATGCCGCGCGCATGGGCCGCGCGCAACGCCGCGCGCACTGCACCCTCGTCGAGGGCCGCGATTTCGGCCCCTTCGGCGTCAAGCCGCCCGGGCACCTCGGCCACCTCCTCGTAAAGCGGCTCGGGGCGCTGGATGTGCAGATCGAACAGCTTCGGGCGGGTCTGATAGCCGATCCGCAGCAGATCGCCAAACCCTTCGGTGATCAGCAGCAACACCCGCTCGCCCTTGCGCTCGAGCAGGGCATTGGTGGCCACCGTGGTGCCCATCTTGACAGCCCCGATCGCCCCGCTTGGCAGCGGGTCAGTCGGCCTCAGGCCGAGGCAATCGCGAATCCCCTGCACCGCCGCGTCAGCATAGCGCTCGGGGTTTTCCGACAGCAGCTTGCGGGTCATCAGCGTGCCGTCGGGACGGCGCGCCACCACATCGGTGAAGGTGCCACCACGGTCGATCCAGAATTCCCATGAAGCTGTCACCTGCGCCCCCCCCTGCCTTGCCCGCCATGGGTCGGGCAAAGGCGGCGCACTGTCAATCATCGCGGGCGGCGTGAAACCGGACAGGGGGGCCAAAATTGACTCGACGGGCAGGTTTTGCCGGGTCTAGGCTGATCCCGACCGGAAGGACTGGGGCGATCTGGCGATGCGCAGGACCAACCTCGCGGGCTGGCAGGTGGTGAACCAGGAACGCATTGTTCTGGCGATTGCGGTGGTCATCTTCATTGCCGCTTCGGTCGGCCTGCCGGGCTTTTTCTCCCCGGGCAATCTGGTGGCGATCGTGCGCTCGATCTCGGTGCTGGGGATTCTGGCCCTGGGCATGGCGGTGGTGATCATCGGGCGCGGCATTGATCTGTCGATGGTCGCGATCATGGCGATGTCGGTGGCGTGGTACCTGCAACTGCTGGGGGCGGGGGTGGCCGACGCATGGGCGCTGCTGGCGGTGCTGGCGGCGGTGATCGGGATCGGGCTGATCAACGGCTTTCTGGTGGCTTATGCCGACGTGCCGGCGATTTTCGTCACCCTCGCCTCGGGGTCGTTCGTATTCGGCTTCGTGCGCTCGCAGGTGATCAGTCAGGATGCGGTGCCGGTGCCGCCAGGGCATTGGGTCGAGGCGGTGGGGCGGATGCGCTATGCCAGCATCCCGATCGAGGTGTTCCTGTTCGCCGCCCTCGCCTTTGCCGCGTTCCTGTTCCTGCGCTTCACCCGCTGGGGGCGCTACGTCTATTTCGCAGGCGACAACCCGGTTGCGGCGCGCAACATCGGCATTCCGGTGCGCCCGATGCTGGTGCTGCGCTATGTGATCTCGGCACTGGTGTCGTTCATCGCCGGGCTGCTAACGGCGGCCAGTCTGTTGTCGATCAACACAAGGGTGGTCAATTCGACCCTGCTTTACGACATTGTGCTGGTCACGGTGATCGGTGGCATCGGCCTTTCCGGCGGCAAGGGCGGGGTGCGCAACGTGCTGATCGGGGCGGCGCTGATCGGTATCCTGTTGAACGCCATGACCATCATCGACATCCCGCTGCTCTACCAGAACCTGATCAAATCGACGATCCTGCTGGCGGCGATCATCTTCGATGGCATCATCAACCCGCGCGACGAACAAACCGCCCAGCAGGGCGACATCTGAACCACAACAAGGAAGGGAACGACAATGAAGTTGCTCAAATCCATGGTCTCGGCGGCCGCCTTCGCGGCGGCCCTTTTCACCGCAGCGCCGGTGCTGGCGCAAGATCCCGGCCCTGCCGCCTATGCCGCCGCCCTGAACGGCAAGCGCGTGATGCTGGTGCCGCTGGCGATGGGGTTCGATCTGGCGCAGGGCTGGGCCGCGATCCTGCAACGCGAGGTCACGGCCTTCGGCGGCACCTTCGAGACCCGCGACCCGAACTGGAGCACCGAGGCCGGGGCGCAGGCACTGACCGAGGCGATTGCCTCGGATCCGCACCCCGACGTGCTGGTGGTGATGTCGCCCGATCTGAACTCGTTCGCCAAGATCCTGAAAAAGGCGCAGGACGCCGGGATTTATGTGATCCTGATCGACAACCCGGCCAACTTCCCGGCCGATGCTTATATTGGCAGCGACTGGAACCGGCTGGGGCAACTTGAGGCCGAAGCGGTGATCAAGGGTTGCGGCGAGGGGTCATCGAAGAAGATCGGGCTGGTGCAGGGCGATCAGGTCAACGCCACCTCGCTTTACCAGTATGAAGGTATCATGAAGGTGCTGGCCGAGCATCCCGACTTCACCGTGGTGGCCAAACCCGACAGCAACTGGGATGCCACCACCGCGCGCAACGTCGCCACCACCATGCTGCAACAGAACCCCGATATCTGTGGCATCATCGACTTCTGGGATGGCGACGCCACCGGCACTTCGGCGGCGATCCGCGATGCCGGCCTTGCGGGCAAGGTGTTTCTGGTGACCACCGGCGGCGGCGAGAAAACCGCCGATTGCGCCACGCTGGAAGACGGCACCTACGGCGCAGTGGTGATGACGGATCTCGCGCGCGAGTCCGGCGACATGGTGGCGCTGATCAAATATCTCTTGCAAAGCGGCCAGCCCGCGGGCACCGCCTCAACCTATATCTACACCTTGGAAAAGGCCACCACCAAGGCCGACCTTGCGCCCGATACCTGCTGGGATCTGAAAGCCCTGCAAGCCGCGGCGGGGAACTGAGAAGCCCATGACCGGGCGGCGCGCCAGCACGACCCTGGCGCGCCGCCCCCTTTCCTGACCGAGCATCCCGATGAGCTTTCGCGAGCGGCTGCAAGCCTGGCGCTACAACCTGATCCCCGATCACCTCATCGGCGAGATTCTGGCCAAACGCTGGACCGACAACGCGATTCCGTTTCTGGCGCTGGTGATCACGGTGGCCACCTTCGGCAGCCTGATCCCCGGCTTTTTCAAGCTGCACAGCTTGCAGGAAAGCACCCGGCAATTGGGCGAGTTCGCCCTGGTGGTGACCGGTCTGACGGTGGTCATGCTGGGCGGCGGCATTGATCTCGCGGTAGGCTCGATCTTTGCGCTGTCGGCCTTTGCCGCCGTCGGGTCCTTCTTCATTTTTGATCTGCCGGTCTGGGTGGCCTTTGCCGCCTCATGCGGGGTCGGGGTTCTGTTCGGGGCGGTGAACGGCTATCTGATCGGCTATCTGCAACTGCGCGCGTTTCTGACCACGCTGGTCACCTTCATCATCGGGCGGGCGATCTACGACATTTTGGTCGTCAGCTTCGGCTCGCTGGTGCAGACCTCGCAGGCGACCTCAATGATCTGGGATTTCATCGGCGACGGCACATTCTTCGGGTTTTCGCCGCCGATCCTGGCCGCGGTGGTGCTGGCGATTGTCACGCACGTAGCCCTCACCCGCTCGCGCCCCGGCTGGCATGTGCTGGCGGTAGGGGGCTCGCGCCGCTCGGCCTTCAACGCCGGTATCAAGGTGCGCCGGGTGGTGTTTCTGACCTACGTGTTTTCCGGCGTCACCTCGGCGATTGCAGGTTTCCTGATCGGCGCGCGCCTCAGCGGGGCGGGCCCCGGCACCGGGCAGGGGCTGGAGGTTGCCGCCCTGACGGCGGCGGTGGTGGGGGGCAATTCCCTGGGCGGCGGGCGCGGCTCGGTCGCCAAGGGGCTGATGGGCGCGATCATCGTGCTGGTGATGACCAACGGGTTGATTCGGCTGGGCTATGGCACCGGTACCAACCAGATGGTGCTAGGGCTCTTGCTCGCGGTGGCGGTGACGGTCGACATCCGCTGGCTGAAGAACCGCCACAAGGTGCTGAACGAGGTCTATGTTGCGCCGGTCTATCTGAAGATGGGGCCAACCCGATCGGCCGAGCCCGGCTCGGGCACGCCCTATGCGCTGAACAACCGCCTTGCCGCCGCCGATGCCATCGGCCTTGGCACGCTGGAGGGGCCGGAGGATGTGATCCTAGACGCCGACGACCACCTTTACTGCGGCACGCGGCACGGCGAGATCGTGCGCTTTTTCGCTCCCGACTACACTCGCTCCGAAGTGTTCGCCCATGTCGGCGGCTTCCCGCTCGGGCTGGCGTTTGATGCATCGGGCAACCTGATTTCCTGCGTTGGCGCGATGGGGCTTTATGCCGTCTCGCCCGACCGTCAGGTAACCAAACTCACGGCGGAAACCGCGCGGTCGCTGACCTCGATCAACGACGACGCCCGCCTGCGCGACCCCAACGATCTCGACATCGCCCCCGACGGCAAGATCTATTTCACCGATTCCACCAAGCGTTATGACGCCCACGACTGGGCGCTGGATTCCATCGAGAACCGCACCACCGGGCGGCTGCTGGTCCATGATCCCAGGGATGGCAGCACCAAGACGCTGCTTGACGGCTATCGCTACACCAATGGCGTGTGCATGGCGCATGACAACCGGTCTCTGTTCTTTGCCGAAAGCTGGGCCTGCCGGATTCACCGCTATTGGCTGGAGGGGCCGAAAGCGGGAACGGCGGAATGCGTGATCCGCGACATGCCGGGATACCCTGACAACATCAATCGCGCCTCGGATGGTCGCTACTGGATGGCTTGGCTCGGGATGCGCACCCCGACTTTCGATCTATCGCTGCGCCACCCGGGCATGCGCAAGCGCATGGCCCGCAGGCTGCCGCAGGACGAATGGCTGTTTCCCAACATCAACACCGGCGGGGTGGTGAAGTTCGACGAGGCCGGGCAGATCATCCAGACCATGGGTGATCTTACCGGGGCATCGCACGCCATGGTGACCTCGATGCGCGAGCACAAGGGACAACTTTTCATCGGCGGTATCTTCAACAACCGCATCGGCCGGTTTGCGATTGAAGGTGCCGACCCGCAATGGAGCGGCCCGCGGGCCTATTGGGGGAAAACATGATCTTCGACCCCATCCTTGATATCTTCCGCGGCAAGGCCGTCACCATCCCGCCGCTGGATGGGGCCTTTCGCCCCAACACCGCGCTGGATGACGCGCCAGTGTTCGCGCGCCTTCCCGCGCCCGACAATCTGGTGGTCTGGCAGGGCCGGGTCGTGGCGAGTTCCGGCCCCGCGCTGGTGGCCCCGGGCGGCGAGGTGCTGCAACGCTTCGGGGCCGACGTCACCGCAGTGGCGGTCTCGGCCACCGACGATCTGGCGGTAGGGCTGGAGGATGGCAGCCTGACCATTGCCGGGGCGGCGGTGACGCTGCCCGCCGATGTGGGCTGCATCACCGCGCTGGCTTACGGCCCGGATGGGCGCTTGTGGCTGGCTAATGGCTCGGCCAGCCTGCCGCCCAGCCAATGGGCGGCGGATCTGATGCGCAAGAACGCTTCGGGTTCGGTTTGGGTGCAGGACGGTGGCTGGCAGAAAGTGGCGGGGGGCCTCGCCTGGCCCTACGGGCTGTTGCCCGACGGCGCGGGGGTGACCCTTTCCGAGTGCTGGCGGCACCGGCTGGTTCGCAGCTCAGGCGGCAAACCGCAGCCGGTGCTGGAAAGCCTGCCCGGCTATCCCGCGCGGCTGGCCCCGGCAGCGGGCGGCGGCGCGTGGCTGGCGCTGTTCGCGCCGCGCAACCGGCTGATCGAGTTCGTATTGCAGGAAACCCGTTACCGCCATGCCATGATCACCGAAGTTGCGCCCGAATACTGGATTGCCCCGGCGCTGGCCTCGGGGCGCAGCTTTCTCGAGCCGTTGCAATGCGGTGGCATTCGCATGCTCGGGGTGCACAAGGCGTGGTCGCCAACCCGGTCCTACGGGCTGGTGGTGCGGCTCGACGCCGACCTGATCCCGCAGTTCAGCCTGCACAGCCGCGCCAACGGCAGCCGTCACGGGGTGACTTCGGTGCTGGACCATCACGGGCAGCTTTACGTCGCCGCCAAGGGGGGCGACTGCATCCTTTCGCCCGATCCTCAGGAGGCCTGAATGGAGCCGATCCTCAAGCTCGAGGCGATCTCGAAGTCCTACCGCTCGGTGCCCGCCGTAAGCGCGGTGGATTTCGAGCTTCGGCGGGGCGAGATTCACGCGCTGCTGGGCGAAAACGGGGCCGGCAAATCGACCCTGACCAAGATCATGGCCGGGGTGGTGCAGGCCAGCGCCGGCCGGATGCTGCACCACGGGACCCCTGTCAGCTACCCCACCCCCAACGTGGCACTGGAGGCCGGGATCGCGATGGTGTTTCAGGAAACCTCGCTCGTGCCCTCGATGACGGTGGCGCAGAACCTTTACCTCGGATCCGAGAAATTTCTCAACCGCCTGCGCGGCACCTACATCTCGGCCCAGCAGTTCCTGCAATCGCTCAATTTCGGGGTCGATCCGACCGCGCTGGTGGCCACTCTGGGCGCGGCCAAGCGCCAGATGGTCGAGATCGCCCGCGCGGTGCAGCACAATGCCGAGGTCATCATCTTCGACGAACCGACCGCCAGCCTGACGCCCGAGGAAAAGCGCCACTTCTTTGCGCTGCTGCGGCGGCTCAAAACGCGACGCGTGTCGATCATCTTCATCAGCCACGCGCTGGAAGAGGCGCTGGAAATCTCGGACCGCATCACCATCCTGCGCGACGGCGAGCTGGTGATCACCGCCGACACCCCGACCTTCACCCGCGAGTCGATCATCGCCGCCATGGTCGGGCGCAGCCTGTCGGCCACGATCTACCGCGAGCGCGGCCACAAGGTGCAGCGGCCGCCGGGGCGCAAGGTGCTGTCGGTGCAGGATATCTCGATGGGGGCGATGGTGCGCAACACCTCGTTCTCGGTATTCGAGGGCCAGATCACCGGGGTGTTCGGGCTGATCGGGTCGGGCCGCACCGAGACCTTCAAGATCGTCGCAGGCATCCTGCGGCGCGATTTCCTGCGCGGCGGTGCAATCACCCTCGACGATGCCGCCGTGCGCTACCTGACCCCCTGTGAGGCGGTGCGCGACGGCATCGTCTATGTCACCGAGGATCGCAAATCCGAAGGCATCTTCGAGACCATGAGTGTCGGCGAAAACCTGTTCGGGGGTGTGCTGGCCGCAGGCAAGGCCAAGGCGCGGGTGGTGCGGCTGGCCGAGGTTCGGGCGCTGGCCGAGACATGGACGGCCCGGCTGAACATCAAGGCGATCAACGGCAGCGCCCGGGTGGTGGAGCTGTCGGGCGGCAACCAGCAGAAGGTGGTGATCGGCAAGGGGCTGGTGCAGGCCCCTCGGCTGGTGATCTTTGACGAGCCGACGCGTGGCGTCGATGTCGCGGCGATTGCCGAAATTCACCAGATCATCAACGGCCTCGCCGATGCGGGTCTGGCCGTGGTGGTGATCTCGAGCTACCTGCCCGAGGTAATGAATCTGTCGGACCGAATTCTGGTCTGCCGTCAGGGCCGGATCGTCGAGGAACTGTCGCCTGGCGAGGCGACCGAGGAAAAGATCATGTATGCGGCGGTGCATTGATGCGCGCGCCCGCACGGTGACCCGTTCAGCGAAAGGATAAACCATGGCAACCGTAAGACTTCTGACCGACGCCGAGGCAGATGCAAACCCGCAGGTCAAGGCGGTGTTCGACGACATCCGCGCCACCCGCAAATCCGATTTCATCAACAACTTCTGGCGCGCCCTGGCCAATCAGCCGGCCCACCTCGAACGCACCTGGAGCGCGCTGAAGGCCGTAATGGCGGGCGACAGCGTATTGGGGCCGGTGGTGCAGGAGATGATCTACATCGCGGTTTCCAGCGCCAACGCCTGCACCTACTGCATCCATTCGCACACCGCCGCCGCCCGTGCCAAGGGCATGACCGACGCGCAATACGCCGAACTGCTGGCGCTGATCGGGCTGGCCGGGCAGACCAACCACCTGTCCACCGCGATGCAGGTGCCGGTGGATCCGGCTTTCCTGGTCGAGGGCTAGCGCCATGGACAAGGCTCTGATCGCCGACGCCCCCGGTGGCCCCGAGGTGATGCAGTGGCGCGATTTTGCCACCCCCGCCCCCGGCGCGGGCGAGGTGCTGGTGCGCCATACCGCCATCGGGGTGAACTTTCTGGACGTCTATTACCGCTCGGGCATGTATCCGTGGCCGGAAAAAACCATGATCCCCGGGGCCGAGGCGGCGGGCGTCGTCGAGGCCACAGGTCCGGGGGCTGCCGATTTCCAGCCCGGCGACCGGGTGGCCTATGTGCTGCCCCATGGGGCCTACCGCCAGCGCCGGGTGGTGCCCGCCGACCGGCTGCTGGCGCTGCCTGCGGGCATCAGCGACACCACGATTGCAGGGGCGCTGCTCAAGGGGCTGACGGCGCAGTATCTGGTGACGGCAAGCCATGTCGTGCAGCCCGGCGAGACAGTGCTGGTGCATGCGGCGGCGGGCGGGGTCGGCATGATCCTTGGGCAATGGCTCAAAGCGCTGGGGGCCACCGCCATCGGCACCGCCGGGTCGGATGCCAAGGTGGCGCTGGCGCGCGCGCATGGCTACGCCCATGTGATCAACTACCGCAGCCAGGATTTCGCGGCCGAGGTGCGCGCGCTGACCGCCGGGCGCGGGGTGGCGGCGGTTTACGATTCGGTCGGGCAAGCCACCTGGGCGGGTTCGCTCAAATGCCTGGCGCGGCGCGGGACGTTTGTCAGCTTTGGCCAGTCGTCGGGAATGATCCAGGGCTTCACGCTGACCGACCTTGCCCGCGCCGGATCGCTGTCGGCCACCCGCCCAGTGTTGTTTGATTTCATCGCCAGCCGGGCCGAACTGATGGCGCGCAGCAACGATCTGTTCGCCCGGCTGCTGGACGGCAGCCTGCGGGTGCCTGAGCCGCACCGCTGGCCGCTGCGCGATGCGGCGGCGGCGCACACCGCGCTCGAGGCCCGTCAGACCACCGGGGCCACCATCCTGCTGCCGTGAGGGCCGGGTTCCCTGCCACCGACCAGGCCGCGCCGTTTCGTAAATGTTGCCAGATCAACGGCCGACGAACGGCGGCGGCGCGTTGCGGTGCCCGGCCGCCACGGACGATGGTTCCTTTCGCCGAGGGACCAAGGTCGCATGGTTGCCGCCCGAAAGTCTGATCGCTTCGGGCAATGGTCGCCTGACCGTTTGCGCGATCGACGGTGCATGGAAGGAAGAGGCATGCCCGAAAGATGGATCGGGTGAACAACTGGAGAAGATGATGACCAATTCCGCCAAGACCTCGAAACGAATGTTCGCGTTGCTTTGCTCCTCGGCCTTGCTCGCCGCGCTGCCGCTGACCGTCAGCATGGACGCCACGACCGGCACTCTGGCGCTGACCGCGTCGGTCGCAATGGCCGATGACAATGGCGGCAGCGACAACGACAACCGGGGTGGCAACGACAACCGGGGTGGCAACGACAGCGGCCGCGGCAACGATAACCGGGGTGGTAACGGCCACGACGGCGGCCACGACGGCGGCCACGACAGCGGCGACGACAGCGGCCACGACGGCGGCGACGACAGCGGCGACGACAGCGGCCACGACGGCGGCCAAGGCGACGATATTGGTGCCGGCAATGGTGCAGGTGCCGGCAATGGTGCAGGTGCCGGCAATGGTGCAGGTGCCGGCAATGGTGCAGGTGCTGGCAATGGAGCTGGTGCTGGCACCGGCACGGGCAATGGTGCTGGCACCGGCGCGGGCACCGGCGCGGGCACCGGCACCGGCACGGGCACCGGCACTGGTGGCACACCGGGGACTTGCGATGCTGCGGCTGGCACGGTTGGCAGCACTTGCGGCACCGGGCAACCCGCCCCGGCTCCGGCCCCGGAACCCGCCCCGGCTCCGGCTCCCGAACCGGCTCCGGCCCCGGCTCCGGCCCCGTGATCGGGTCAACGCAACCTGACCCGATCATGTGAAGCGACCGCACCCGGCTCCAGGCGCGAACAGCGCCGCGGCCAGTGCGGTCGGAAACTCAGGAACTGCCCCGGCCTCGCGGCCGGGGCAGTTCGCGTTGGCGCGCAGGGTCTAATACCAACGGCCCTTTCAACTGACTTCTGCCCAGGATCGTGATGTTATGGATGAGATGGTCTCTGGATCGTTGGCGAGGAAGTTCCAAGCCTTGCAGCAGGCGTCGACGATTTCGTTCTAGGTGTTGAACACGGTGATTGCGAGTTCGTTGGCGCGCAGGTAGGCCCAGACGTTTTCGACGGGGTTCAACTCGGGACTGTAGGGCGGCAAGGTCAGCAGGGAGAGGTTGTCGGGGACGGCGAGGCCGGTTGATCCGTGCCAACCCGAGCCGTCAAGGATGAGGAG
>Ga0172367_10001472_pt1 | contig 33990 bp, 63 predicted proteins | sample Lak10m_FD_114542 | JGI IMG/M metagenome (GOLD analysis project Ga0172367, IMG submission 114542) | Freshwater microbial communities from Kabuno Bay, South-Kivu, Congo - kab_022012_10m | ecosystem: Environmental > Aquatic > Freshwater > Lake | place: Democratic Republic of the Congo: South-Kivu...
CAATGGTGGTAATGTAGACCCGCAAAAGTTTACACAAGACTCGCTTTTAAAGAAAGGTGGTAATTCAAGGTCAAGAGTTCAGATTTTAGATGCCAACAAGAATTTTGACGAAAAGATGTATGAAGGCTTGTTGGGTGACTTTGACTTGGATGGATTGGCAAACGTAGATGACCCAAACCCAATAGGAGTTAAAAATAGCGACTCTATTGAGCAAGTTAAATTCTCAAAGGTGTTTAAGGATGTTCTAGATATTAAGTCTCAAAAGGATGATGCGCTAAAGAATTTTGTAGACGTACTGCGTAAGACCACAACAACGAATGAGAAAATATACGGGCGAACAAAAACCCCTTATAGCATTTTGAACAAGTTGGTTGACAAAAGATTGCTTCACGCGAAATATGGTTTGATGGATTTGATTGGAACAACGATTTCATTTAACAACTTCCAAGACCTAGAGAGGTACAAGAAAAAAGTTGAAAATGGAAAGTTAGGTCGCGTAATTGAATTCGATGACTACTATCGAAACCCAAATGATGGCTACCGCGCATATCACTTCATCATAGATTTTGACGGAAACCCAATCGAACTTCAGTTGAAGACGGATAGAATGAAAGAAATTAACATTCTCTCGCACGATGCTTACAAGCATAAAATGTTGAACAAAGCGTATATGCTCTACCTTACCACAATAGCAAATGATGCCGACAATGGGGATGAGAGAGCAAAGGAAGAGTTCGCGTCTTTGATGTCTAGAAAAGATTTGGTAAAGAAAAAACTTACATTATCTTCGCATAAATAAAAACAACTAACAATGGAAAACGAATTCGTAAAATGGGAAGCTATTGTTGATGATAACAATATCAATATCAACGATTTACCCGAAAGTGTTCAGCACAAGATTGAGCGTTTTGAAACTCTTTTTGAGGACTACGAGGCTCTTGATGAAAACGAGGAAAATGAAAACACCTTGAGTAGAATGGAAGATGAGTTACTTGCAATGGACAACGGAATTTGCAATGACTTGGAATCATTTATAGCTTCAAAGAAAAAAGATGCGTCACCCCCAAAAGATGACAAAAAAGAAGATGGCGGTGTAGCAGACCAAAACAATCCACAACCAAATAATAACAATAATTCCGACAAGCCTAGTTGGGCTTTTTGGATGTAAGATAAGCGGTTTAGGTTCGGGTGTCCGTGAGCATATCACAAATGTGAGCGTGATGCCCCCTTAATCGCCCATTGTTTGATTCTCTTCGAGTGTCAGATGATGTTTTTTTTCACCCCCGTTTTTTAGCGGGGGTCTTTTATGATTATGATAGCACCATTCAACTTTCAACTCTTAAATGAGTATAAACGAATATCCCATTGGTGGAGTTCATATTCTAGCGGTAGATATGTGATAAACATTCAGTTTGAAGACGATATTCAGCAGTCTGAAAAAACAACTATTCAAGCCATAATCCAAAAAGAAATTGAGTTTATCGGATTGAAGATTTTGAAATACAAGCATTAGTGGAAAAATTAAAGTACAAGATAGATGCGGAAGGTTATCCGTATCAGAGACCGCGCTTTGGAAAAGGTGGTGTGGCGCACAACACAACAAAATACCGAAATTATAGAACTAGCATTTCGCTATTGCTCAAGATGTTACGCATCAAACCAAGCGACAATTATCGTGCTTTGAAAATCCACTTCTTTTTTCCATATCCCGCAAGTGAGCCAAAAAAGAACCGAGAAGATTTAGCCCCATACAACCGCAAGTATGACCTAGATAACCTAGTAAAAGGGTTTATGGACGCACTTCAAGATAGCGGAATCATATCCGATGACCGATTTATATGTGGCATTCACTCGGTCAAATTATTCACAACTGAAAAAAAAGGTTGGATAGAATTTGAAATTGATTAGATTTGCATAACTAACTACTTGGAATCTATTATGATAGAATCTGAAGCAACCCCTAATGCTAATAACACCATTGAACTGATACGGGTTTTGAATAACTCTATTCTAGCGTTGGGTGTCAAAAAGGTCATTTCCTATTTGAAGTGGATTACTAAAATGAGTGATAGCGAATCAAAAGATGTCGCTGATTTGGTCATTTATAGTGTTTGCTCGAAATACAAAATCTCGTTCGCAGTTCTGCTAGAAAAGGAACGTAATGATGGTCTCTACAATGATGCGATGTGCTTAATATCGGTTCTTCTAAAGAAACACGCTTTGATGAGTCAGAATCAGATTGCTACGAAGTTATGTCGGCATAAAAGCCAAATTAGTAAGTATGTCACTCGTATGAGTCAACTTAACACGGAGTTGTTCAAGTTGGATAGAAAGATTTATGCTGACTACAAAGAAATAAGCGAGTCCATCGAAAAAGTAATTGCCAATAAAAAACTATCAGAAACATTATGGAAAAGCGACATAGAGGAAGACCTAGAAAACAACAACCCACAATAAACGAAGAACCAAATATGGCTGAAGAAACACGCAAAATCGAAAATGAGATAGACACTACTCAATTTGATTTTTACGAACCTACGCAATCCTTTTCGGAAACGGAATCGTACAATCCTTTAGGTGAGGATGTAGTACAAAGAGATTATTCGTCTCCACCAATCGCGGAAGGAGTGATTCCCGATTTGGAAGAGCCTACATTTGTGAAAAAGGGTTTTGAGCAGATTAAAAATGAGCAAAACAATAACGCTAGTCAACCACAAGCTAGACCAAGTGGAGGGGCGAGTTCGTCTCCTAATTCCAATGTGCAAGGTGGTGATGGGGATGCGCTTCAGAATCCGAATCCCGCATACAATGAGTTAGAAGAGAAAGAGAAAAAGAAAGCGTCCGAGCAAATGGTTGACGCAGTTCTAGACACCTACGATACGCTCAAGCAATTGTCAGCGAAGCTAGGTCAGTACGATGAGAAGAAAATTAAAAAGATGTATGATGAAGGTCAACTTGACCCGAATCGTAAAATCACGATAGATGAATTTGGCAACAAAGTGAGTTTGATGGAGTATGTTAGCGCATATAACCAACAAGTTGCCCAAGCGGTAGAACCCGACCCCGCATTCCGAAAAAGCGTAAGACCCGCAATGACGAGGGTGTTTATGAAGAAGGGTTGGGGAATGACTGATGAGCAATATTTGTTATTTGCGTTTGGAAAGGATATTACTTTAACGAGCGTGACGTTGTTTGGAATGAAAAAAGGTATCAAGGATGTGATAACTATGCTCCAAGAAGAGCAGATGTCAAGTGGCAATCCAACCACACCGAAAAGAGCAACCCCACCACCACCACAACAATCAACGAGCGGTTATGATGACGATTGGGGAGGGGAATCAATGCCACAATATCCAACCCCACCACCCGCACCCGCACCCGCACCCGCGCCCGTGAGCGAACCAAGAAATCCTATTGAGACTTATGAGCAAGAATCATTGAGTGATGACGAAGTTGATTTTTTGGAAAGAATGGAGAGTGCTAGAGCCGAATTAAGTAAAAAGGTTCAAGTAGAAGAAATTGAGGCGGAATTAGACGCGGAAACCGAAAAGTTCAACGTGACCTTTGATGATAACCCACTTCGTAAACAAGTAGTTAACGATTATCCCGAACCAAAAGTTGAAGAGCATTTTGTGAAGGGGGGAGAAATTAAAGACGATTTATCTTTTAACCCAAATGAGTAGACCGATTCCCAAAATTTTAATTGGCACACCGACTTACGAGGGTAAAAATTATTGCTTATCGCAATTCATTGCAAACGTCAAAAGTTTCACCTACCCAAGTCAGTTATGTGACTTTGTGATTTTTGACAATTCAAAATCGCCCGATAACGCTAAAATGATTAACCAAAAATATGGTGTCAAGTGTGTGTGGAAAGACTATGCGGGAATGTCCGTAATAGAAAAGTTGGCGATGACACACGAGGAGATAAGATTATACGCTATAAATAATGACTATGACTTCGTGCTTCACCTTGAGAGCGATGTATTTCCGCAAGAGGATGTTATTGAACAATTGCTTTGGACAAGAAAAGCAGTTGTTGGAGTTCCCTATCAACTTTTCGGTGGTGGACAAAGACGGGTTGTTACTCAAGGAAAGAGCGAGAATGAAATAGCATTAGGCTTTTATCATTCTTGTTTGAACCTATCATTTACCCAACATTGGTTCTTCGATGGAAAAGTAAAGCGATGTACTACAAATGGAGTAGGTTGCACCTTGATACACAAAGAGGTTCTAAAGAAATTTCCGTTTAGGTTTGTAAAGGATGACGATTCCGCTCCCGACACTTGGTGGACAAGAGACCTAGCTAACGCGAATGTTCCGTACTATGTTCACACGGGAATGTTGGCATTTCATTGGAATAAAGAAGATTGGTTGGAATATGCTAGTCTGATTCAATACGATAAAACCGAATAAATAACTAATATGAGTAAAGTAGTAGATTTTAAATCTCCAAACACAATTGATTCGTTGGTTGATAAAATCAAGGAAAACAAATCATCTTTCATTCCGCCTAAAGCTAAAATGAAGCAAAGCATTGAAAATGATGCTAAATACCTTGTCGCACTTGGACAATTTATCCAACACGCGCAGAAGGAAATGGAAAAATTCAACAAAGCGGGTAAGATGTATGAAGCGTCAAAAATTCAAATCGAAATCTTTGATGCAATAGGAAAATATCAAGCAAACGAAGGTTTGGTAAATGACAAGAGTACGCATTACGAAAAGGTGTTTTTACCTATGTACGAAAAAGAATTGGAAGAGTCCAAAGCGTCTTTCGATGGTATGTACAATCAATGCAAGGAGTTATTGAGCAATATGTCTTCTTCAGAGGACGAGGAAATATCTCGTTTGTTAGGCTTTATCAAGAAAGAAGTTGAAAACTACGAGGCTTCTGACTTGAAGAAAGATGATGAGTATTGCAACTATATGTACAAAATCTTCAAGCGACTTTACAACAAAACAATTGAGTTAGCACAAGCAAAGGCAAATGCGTAAACCAAAAATAGGAATTGGAGTTACCACCTTTCTTCGCAAGGGCTTGGCTCAAGAATGTGTAGACAACATTCGGGCAAATGTTACTAGCGATTACAAATTGTACGTTGCAGAGGATAAGCTATGTGACCGAAAAGGAGTTGCGAAAAGAAAGAATGAATGCCTACATCATCTACAAGACTGCGATTACATCTTCTTGTTTGACGATGACTGCTACCCGATAAAAAAAGGGTGGGAGAAATTCGTCATTGAAGCGCACGAAAAAAGTGGTGAGCAACACTTCAATTTCTTGGTAGATAGCATACACAAGATTGAAAATCATTATTTCTACGGGGATGTCACGATTCAGTCTTTCAAAGATTGCGGTGGGGTTTTTATGTCCATAACGAAGGAGTGCCTAAAGAAAGTGGGTGGGTTCTTTACTGAATATGGTTTGTATGGTTTTGAGCATATTGGTTATTCGTGCAGATGCACCGAAGGTAAGATGACTAGTTCGCCATTTATGTCCATAGAGGGGTTAGACAAGTATCTATTTGCGTATGACTATTCGGGTGGTGTGGAGTCAACTATCAATGACAAAAGCAAGATGATAGAAAAAAATAAAAGCGTATTCGAATTAGATATGCAAAGTATATGTAAACCAATTAGTTACGAATAAAAAAAATATGGATAATATTTTGTTACTTTATGTTATTCCCGCGTTATTTGGGATTGTTGTGTCAACCTTGTTTATGATTCTTGGAAGCGATGATATAGAGTTTGCTAGGGAAATGCGTAGCGCAAGAAATCTCTCCTTTATGCCCGTTATAAACTTCTTAATTCTAGTTGTGCTGATGGGAATTGTGATTAGACTGATTTTGGATTTTATAAAACAAAAAATAAAATGAAGCAAAGGTTTATTCTCTACAAATTCACCACTCGAAGCAGACCCGCTAGATTCAAAGAAGCGTTAAAAACGATTTTGGACAATGCTAAAAGCAACAATTTTATGGTGCTTGTCTCAATTGACAACGATGACGAGTCAATGCAGAACTTTTTAACTAATGAATGGCAAGAACACCCAAATGTGGTTTTCATAAGCGGTGTTTCTGAAAATAAGATTCACGCAATAAACCGAGATGTGGAATTGGCTGATGAATATGCTGATTGGGATATTTTAGTCAATATGAGTGACGATATGCACATTCTATCACCTAGATTCGAGGATGTGGTAAGAGAGTCATTTGAAGATGGATTAGACCACTTCTTACATTTACCCGATGGGTATGCTAATGAAAGAATTCCTTCAATGAGCATAATGGGGAGGGATTATTACAATCGCTTTGGCTTTATTTATCACCCATCATATAAAAGTGTTTGGGCGGATAACGAGGCGATGGATGTAGCAAAGTTGTTAGGAAGATGGCGATACGTTAACGAATCGGTTTTTACGCACCACCACCCCGCAAATGTCGGCAGTCATTTATGGGATGAGCAGTATCAAAAAACGGAAGCCTATGACGTGCATTGTGCTGATAACAAAACATTTGAATCAAGAAAATTAGCGGGTTTTCCAAACGAATGGAACTAACTATTCTCATACCCACAATGGATGGTCGGGAACATTTTCTTTCCGAACTCTTGTTTCATTTGAATTGGCAATTGAACCCAACGTATAAGGATGATGTAGAAATTATTACCGATAAAGGCGAGTATTTCAACATAGGGGAAAAGAGAAATTCAATGCTAGGTCACGCTAAAGGCAAGTTTGTGGTTTTCATTGATGATGATGACGATGTTTCTAGCGAGTACATTTCATCTTTTGTTGATGCTATAAAGTTGAACCCAAAAGCAGATTGTATAGGCTATCGTGGATTCATCACCTTCGATGGAGATGGGCGGAAAGAATGGTCAATAAGCGCATCACACAAAATGTGGTATGAAAAAGATGGGGTATATTATCGAACCCCAAATCACATAGCACCAATTAGAACCGATATAGCAAAAAAATGTGGTTTCCCAAGTTACCATAACGGAGAAGATTATGAGTATTCAATGAGGGTTTTGCCCCACTTGAAAAACGAAGTTTTTATAAATAAAGAATTGTATCACTACCGATATGTTACAAAAAAATAACATCAGATTAAGCATTTTGATTCCTAGCATTCCATCAAGATGGGGAAGCCTTGTGGCTACATACAATTTTTTGCTGAATAAAGTTGGAGATAAGGCTATTGAGATTCTAGCTTTTACCGACAACAAGCAAAGAACAATTGGTGAAAAACGTGATGCGCTGATAAAAATGGCGAAGGGCAACTATTTTATGTTTGTAGACGATGACGATGAATTATTGAGCGTTGATGAAATCTATGATGCTACAAATCAAGATGTTGATGTCATTACCTTCAAGCAAGAGTGTAGAAATAGCGATGGCTCAACATACATTGTGACTTTTGGTCTTGGAAACATAGTTGAGCATAATCTAGATGACAAGGGAATGTATTTGGATATGAAAAGACCACCATTTCATTGTTGTGCTTGGAGCAAAAAATATAGTCAGTTTGATTTTCCCGCAGTAAATTATTCGGAAGATTGGGGGTGGCTCAAGCAGTTTTTACACGAGGCAAAAACCGAAGTGCATATTGATAAAGTTTTGGCTAGGTATAATTTTGACCCACAAGTTACCGAAGCGTCAACTGAAGACAATTCGGAATGGAAAAACCCCAATCATAAAATTTTATGAGAACCATAGTAAACTTCGCGAACAATCAAAGATATTTTGTTGGAACACAACGATTGATTTTAAGTGTGAATGAAACTCAAAAAACAAGCAACATAGTGTGTTACAATAATGATAACCTTAATTGCCCAACACACCAAGACAACCCATACGCATTTAAGCTATATGCGATGAAGTCAATTGGTAAAGGGAGTGTTTTATGGTTAGACTCTTCGGTTGAGTTGGTCAGAGATGCGGAAGATGTTTGGAGTATAATTGAAAGAGATGGTTTTTTTATGGAGGATAGCGGTCATTCGGTAGGTTCTTGGTGCAATGATAGGGTTTTAGATAATTTCAATTTGAGTAGAGAAGATGCGTGTGCAATGCCAATGTTTTCTGCGGGTTTTATGGGTATAAACTTTGAGAGCGAAGTGGGAGCCGAGTTTTTTAATCGTTGGTGGGAATCAATGGAAAGAGGTGATTTTAGAGGCGATTGGTCAAACCATCGTCACGATATGACTTGCGGTTCTATAATTGCAAATAGAATGGGTCTAAATAAAAAATACACAAGTGGGGGGCAATTTTTCCCGTATGTAGGAAGCGGGTATGGTGAGCCTAAAGAAACCGCAGTAGGACATTTAGTAGGTTGTTAAAAATAAGAATATGTATAGTCAAAATTCCGAAGATGATTTTGTATTGAGTTACTTCAATCAGATTGAGGGTGAAAAATGCGTTCTAGATATTGGCGCAAATGATGGTAAAACATTCAGTAATAGCTTGTTGCTCATCGAAAATGGGTGGGAGGCGCATCTCATAGAGCCTAGTAGCACATACAAAAGATTGATGGACTTGCATCATCAAAATGACAAGGTGTTCATTTACCCTATCGGAATAGCAGAACAAGATGGTGTTCAAGAATTTTATGAAAGCGGAAGTTTTGAAGGCGAAGATGGTAATTTGGTAAGTTGCATTCAGCCCAAAGAAATGGAGCGTTGGAAGAACGTGATAGAGTTTAAGAAAACAACTGCCATATTCAACACTTTCGATACTTTTTTGACTTCCAATAACTTACAATCAAAAGCGTTTGATTTCATCAGTATAGATGTCGAAGGTCACGATTGGATTGTCCTAAAACAAATTGACTTAATTTTGCACAAAACAAAAATGGTTTGCATCGAATGGAATTCGATTGACAATAACGCTAGAGAGTTTTCAAACTACTGCGGTACGTTCAATTTTAGAGAGGTTCATCGGAATGCAGAAAACATAATTTTCGAAAAAGTAGACTTATTATGAGAGAAGCACATCTAGGAATAGCAGTTGGAAAACGAGGCATTGGTAAAACATATACTACCTTGCAAATGATTAGTGACTATGTACACGGGTTTGGCGGAACAAAAAAGCCAAGACGAGTTTTGATAATGGACGTAAACGATGAGTTTGAAAAAATACCCGCGTTGAAATTGTCGGACGTACCATTATTCTCAATGCACCCCAAAATAGAGGCGCGTAGAATAAGACCATTCAATGCAGATAACACACCTATGACTTTAAGTGACGTTTGTCAAGCGTTGTACTTTATTCTAGAAAACTTTAAAGGGGGGTTGCTTTTAATTGAGGACATCAACCGATACTTGACGCACCATTTTCCGAAAGACGTTGTTGGCGCGATTGTTACAAATCGCCACCGAGATATGGATATTCTTATGCACTATCAAGCAATAGGTAAAGTACCTACATCAGTTTGGGAGAATGCGAATTGGATTAGATTTCACAAAAACAATCAATCAGTAACAAGGCACGAAAAGAAGTTTGAAGACAAGGCTGAAATGCTGAAGATAGCGGAGGCTATTGTTGATTTTCAATATGAAAATGGTAATGAGCGTTTCTATTGTTATGTGGATATTGAATGGTCAAAAATTAAAGGGAAGATAACCAAAGAGATGGCTTTAAGGGGAATAGAGGATTATATGACCCATAATTATAGCAAGGTTGTTACACCCGAATCTAGGAGGGTTGATTTGCACGGAAACAAAGTGTATTCAAGCGTTGCAGAAGCAAGTGCCGAAGTCAAGAGTAGGCTTTTGAACAAGTATTTTGCAAAATATTGATACGGGGGTTGCGTTGCAGTTGCTTAGTATTTTAACGCAAAGTGTTGACAATCAAAAATTTCATATCAATTTTGGCGATGTGAATTCGTAATGTGTGTTACGGACACAAAAAAAATAATTTAAGTTCAACCAAAAAAAAAAACATCAAAATGAAACAAGTTACAGACATTTTAGTAGGCGCAGTTAGTATCGCTTTAGGAGTTGCAGTAGGCACTTGGGCATACAACAAATTCATCGCATAATAACTGAATCAAAAAAAAAGTTAGTATGGATTTCAAGAAAATGGCAATCAACACGATTCAGTTCGCGTTGGGCTTTGCAGTCGGAATGATGGTTTACAACAAGTTTCTCGGTGGCGCAACCACTATTGAGTCAGTTGAAGACGCGAGTCCGACTTCAGATGGAGACGAAGAATAATCAACAAAGATTAGTTCACTCAAAAAAAAAATTTAAATAAAACAAATTATGTTCGAAAAGTATTTCGATGAAGTTCGTGAATCAGCAAGTAACGACTTCCTTTCTTTCGATGGTGCATTTGAATTCTCAAATGACGATTACGGATTCAGCGATTATGATAGCGCAGATGGAATCGGTGGAACAATGTCCGCTCCTACATCTCAACCATACATCGTGAATGTGCAAAACACATCATCATCTTCAGCGATTAGCAACGTAACAATCTTGGGTGCTTACTCAAACATTGGACAAACTTCTCCCGCTTATGGTAACTCTACGGGTATTAGCATCACTATGGGTATTGCGAACATCACTTATACCGAATTCTTGTATCAGTCTATGAACAAGCCATTCAGCGTAGGTTTGACGTATCTTTCTAGTGCTACTGCCGCACAAGTTCTTGAAACTTTAACAATCACTCAAAAAGACGTGAATGGTAACGTGGCAAGTAAAGTGTTGACTCCAACGATTGACCCATACCAATACCAAGCTGACAAGATTGCGTTCAAGTTTGAGTACCGCATCGATGGTTTCACTAACCTAGTAATTTCACAAGTGTTGGCTTCATCTACTTTGAAAATCTACTTCTACCCAAGTGAAACTGTGGCAGTATCTCGTGCTTTAGCGGGTCGCAGAGCAGTTCAAAACTTGAAAAATCCTCGTGTAGTTGGTCAAAACGTATTGACTATCAAAGGACGTTAATCAATTTGAAACCAAATATGAAAAGGGGCATCGGGCAATAGCCCTTGCCCTTTTTCTTTTTTAATCAAAAAATTATGGGAAGACATAGCAAAATCACATTGTGTGATTATTTAGCAGAAAAAGTTCCAAACGAATGCTACGATGTTTTGATGAGTAGCGGGTATGAATTCGATATGCCCCGCTCAAAAAAAGAACTATCTAGTCTTCTTTCGCAATATGTAGCCAAAGACAAAGAGAGTGCTTTGAAAAAACTTGCGGAAATTCACCCCGATAAAGATTTATGTCAATCAATTGATAGACCCGTTATGGAGAGAGATTTTACATCAAGAACAAATATGGAGGAAGGATATGCAAATCCTTTCAATCGTCAGTATTACGCTACACCTTATGGAAATATGATTGGATTTCACGGAGTTCCGATGACTCATTTTGGTGCTTGTGGATGCGGTGGCTCTACTAGTTTTAGTGGATATAATAACTGCAACGGAGACACCGAATGTGGTTGTTGCAAAAGCAAAAGACATCATAGTGCTGATGGCGAAGGTTCTTCTTCCAAAAACCTATTGTACCTTTTGCTAGGTGCGGGGTTTGTTTGGTTTATGATTAACTTGGATAACAAAAGACAATACAAGTAATATGTGGAATATTCTAATAGCGGGATTAGTTGGTGGTGTTGCATATCTTGTTTTCAAAGAAGACGAAAAAGATGATAAGCCACCTATGAAAACTTCAACTTCTTCAAAAAAGAAGATTGGTCGCGTGAAGAATTTGGATGCTATGCGAGAAGCGAAAATAGACCTTCTCGTTGAGATTGATAAAGATGGATTTGATTATGCAATTAATACATATTCAGATTATAAGGAAATGAAAGATGCTGAATTTGATAGACTGCGTAAAAATTTCATCAAAAAGTCAAAATCATTTGAAAAATACATTGAACTGAATAATCCTTATGATTCTGAATACGATGAGTCCGCTCAAGATATTTTAGACAGAATTGGTTTGACCGAAGGGTTTTTGCAAAAAGATTCTTACCACAATTTTAGTGGTGTAAAAGATGCTAAATTTCAAAAAATGTATTCTGAAACAAAAGATGCTTACAATGAATTAACTACGCATCTAAAGAAAAAATTCAAGATAAAAGAATTGAGCAGTAAAGAGTTGCAGAAAGCGATAGATAACCTAGAAGGAAAATGAAACTGATAAGACACAATGCAATAGATAACTTCGCTTACTTCAGTCAAGAAGAAAAGCAAGACTTGTTGGTACAAGAAATCTGCAAGTGTTTTGTTTTATACCCAAAAGCTACTGCCGACATTTTAGATACTTGCTGTGTATCATACAAGTCAATGAAGCCCAAAGACTTATCACTAGCAATAGAAAAAAATGGTAGCAATCTAAAAATGTTGAATCGACTGATTCGACTTTCGTTTTTAGTCAATCAAAAGGGCGATGTAAGTTTGAAGGGTCACAATAGGAATATCTCGTATCGCGATGTTATGCGTTCGGGTAAGCCTTTTGTAAAAAGTCACAATGATGTGATGAAGGACGCGACATTACTGACTAGAGATATGATGTCTCAAAACTTCTTTAGCAAAATGCTAGGCGAGAATGTTAAGACCTACTGCAATCTAGATGGTCAAGGTGATAAGGATGCGCCTAAAGAAAGTAATGATGGGTTGGAAGAAAAAAAAGGTATTCCAACTTGGTTGTGGGTAAGTATGGCTATTGTTTTAGTTGGTGTAGGGGTATATTTTTATAAAAAATCACAGAATACAGAAACGAATTTATGAGTATCAAAGGAGCGATTTTTGAAGGTGACGAATTAACGGGTATTGGTTTGATGAACAAGCCTTTGAAAAATGTTGAGGTTACGCAACCATCAAATCCTTCGAAACCAAAAGCATATAGTGATTCAAATGGGAATTTCGAATTAAATTCAACAGACTACAAATCACCTATTGAATTAAAGTTATCGAACTATTCTGCTCCTAACGGAAAAAAGGCAGTTTACGAAATGACAGAAGCGGATGCGGAATATATGAATTACTATCTGTACCCTTCAAAAAAACAAGATGCGCCTAAAGAACAAGCAAAAGTTGAGCAATTGGTTGAGAATCAAAAAACACTTGGAAAAGAAAAAAGATTAACTCAAAAACAAAAAAACGTATTGTTTGCATCTTTCGGAGGTGCAATGATATTGGCTTCAATTTTACTATTAATTAAACAGAAATAATGGCTTACGACATAATTGGAAATGTTGTTGACAAAAACAACAAAGGACTTAAAAATGTAAATGTTTCAGATGGAATCACTTCTGTAAAAACAAATGAAGATGGATACTATGAAATAAAAACAGATAAAAAAGAATTAGATTTTTATTTGAATGGATATGAGCAATCGAAATACGATTTATCTAAATACAAAAATCCTTCTTCCTTAAATGTAGATATAACTTTGAATTTAGCACCTCAAGTTGAAAATTCAAAAAATCAAGGAACAACTAAATTGAACAATTATGGAAAAATAATTTTAATTGGTGGTTCTGTTATTTTGATTGGAATTTTGGGGTTTTTAGCATACAAAAAATTCAAAAAGTAAAAATGGAAGAAACGCAAATATTTGAAGTTCGAGATGAATCTGAAATGCAAATAAAAGGCGTTGCTTTAATTTCTTTTGCAATAGGTTTAGGAATAGGATTCTTTTATACCGCTTTGAAAAAATGAGAGATTTAGATTACATATTGGGTGGTAAAAAATATTTGAACGCAGTTGACCCCGTAACCGCAACTATTGAATCAGTTGGTAAAGTAGCAGAGGCGGGGGGTAAAGTTGCTCAATCATTTGAAAAACCCGAATTGGGTAAATTGATTGCTCAAAGATGTGGTCGTAAAGGTTTTGGATATGTTTTCAGTAAAAGGAAAAGAGATGAGTTTGCAAAGTGTTCCGATAAAGTCACAGAGAATTGGAACAAGCAATATCAAACGCCTCAAACACAGACCACTTCTGAAGATACTACAAAGTCGTTAATTGAACAAACATCAAAAACAAACAAGATATTACTTGCAGTAGTCGGTTTGGGTGTTTTAGGTTTATTTGGATATTTAGTTGTAAAAAAATGAAAGGAAGTCAAAGTAAAAAAATAAAAGCCATAATGCAAGGTAACTATGCAAATATGGTAAGTGAAGAAACAAAATCGCGAATGAATGGTGCTATTTATGGATTTGTTGGTGGTGTTATATTGGGAACACTTCTCAAACAAAATGCATTGATGGTTGGTATTGCGGGAGCGGTAATTGGCTATGTAATTTCTAATAACAATGACTAATGAGAACCGCAAATCAATTATACAAAGAAAGTGGTAGCGAACTTCCGTTCAAAGAATGGTTAAATGAGCAATCCAAAAACGGGGTGCTTCGTGACTATTCAACACCACAAGATAAAAGATTAAATGCAGATGGTTTAGGGGTTGAGGTTTTCGGAATGGATTTAAAGTACATTTTATTAGGTGTTGCTTTATTGGGTATTGGTATTTATGCTTACAAAAAAATGAAGAAGTAATGAAAATGCACGTCAACTTAAATGAGAAGCCTTCAACATTGATGTTTGCAATAAAGACTGCCTTCCCAAAGAAAATTTACGTTAAGGTTGCTGATGCGGAACAACCGAACACTACGTTTACGAATAGGTCTTGCACAATTAGTGGAGAAGATGCTATTTATGTTCGTATGCCAATAGCACCGAAAAGAGCGGTTATTCTCATTTCAAGTGAAAAGGAAGTTCAAGGTATGCCCGACAAGGAGTACAAAGTTGTTGACGCTAAAATCCTTCCTTTAAAACGAAAGCTAACATCATTCTCTCACGCAAACCCCACTATTCAAAGGTTTGTGAAGTTCGCTGAAGAGTTTTCAAGAAAAGCGGGGTACATCTCCGCAAAAAATTCCGTTTACACATCAAATGATGGTCAGTTTCGCATTGACTACCTAGATGATATTGTAGACCCCAATGGAACATCGCTAAAAACCCCCGCTCGAATATCAAAAAATGAGGGTATTATAGAAGTTTCAAAAGCCAAGTTTGAGAAGTATACTATACCTATGCGTATGGCTATTTTGCTTCACGAGTTTTCTCATTTTTATCTTAACACGGATATGGCAAATGAGACCGAAGCGGACTTGAATGGTCTTCTAATCTATTTGGGATTGGGCTATCCAAGAATTGATGCGTATAATGTGTTCACTCAAGTGTTTGCAAATTCGCCTAATGACTTGAATGAGAATAGAATGAAAATCATTGATGATTTCATACGCAACTTCGAAACGAAGTATGTTGATATGCAATATACCTATGATGGACTTTACAAAAATTACCTATAACTTTAACAAAAAAAGAAATGGGATACGATATTAACGCTTGGAGTCAACCCGATTATGATGATTGGGGGTATGATGATTATTGGCTAATTGAAGATTGGCAAAAATGGTATGATGAGATGGAGAAAGCGTTTGGCGGTGCTGAAGCGGGTCGAAAATGGCTTGAGGCGTGGTATAAGCAAAGTGCGGGAGCAAACCCGACACTTACTTGGAATATGAGCAAGGCTGAAGCGTGGGCGAAAGCAAGAGGATTGTGGACAAATAAAAGTGGTTATTCGGGCATACGAGCAAAAGATGAGGTTTTTGTAGCACCATCAGTACAAAATCAAGGTCAAGTTGTAACGAACCCAACAACGGGTCAACAAACTCAAGCGGGAGTTCAAACGGACATTGAGGTATTGAAAAAAGAGAGGGAGGAAGATGTTAAAGGAAAACTTACTTGGTTATATGCAAGTTTGGGTGTTTTAGCACTTGGCTTGGGTTTAACCTATTTCATAATTAAAAGAAAAACAAGACAATGAAAAAAGCAAGTGCGGGTTTAATGGTCGCAAGTCAAGTAGCAAATTCAAAAGCGGGTCAAAAGGCTATTGTAAATACAACCGAAAGTGCAACCAAAATTGGTAAAATCATAGGTTGGGCTTTTGCTTCCGTTCTTATTGTGGGTGCGGGATTGTTGGTTTATAAATTTTTGGTTAAACCCGCTTTAGATAAGGCAGAGCAAGGTGGCGAAGATAGGGCGAATATAAAAGAAGGGGAATTGGTTCTCAAAGAATATGATAAACTAGGCTTGAACGTAGACCCTACAAAAAACTACAAAGGAATTGCTGATGCTATTCAAGGCGCATTAAACGGGTGGAGTGAGGATGAGGAAGCGGTTTATTCGCAACTTCGACTTTTGTCCAATGATGCCGAGTGGGAAGCGTTGAAAATCGCTTGGGCGGGTGTTGATGGAACAAGACCAATTAGCGGTGGTTGGATTGGTGGTGGTAACTATTCGCTAACTCAAGCGTTAATTACATACCTCAATGCAAGTGAAAGAAATGTGATTAATAGCATATTTGCAAGTAAAAATATGAAATCAAGAATATAATGGGAAACATAGATGCCAAAAAAGTATTGATTTACGGACTAGTGGGAGTTGGTAGTCTCATTGCTATCACTTTCATTGCGCGTAGATTGGGCGGTAAGCCACACGGAATATGGATTTATAGATAAAACTATGGTAAGAAGACAACAAAAGGTAAGAACGCATAAGGACAACTTTAACAAAAGCAAGGGTCTTCAGTATGGCGATAATCGTCAAGATGAGATGATGGCTGATGTTTTACAACTTTATCCTAGCCTAAATCTTTATATGCTTTCGGGCGAAGAGGGAAAGGGCAAGAGAGTTGCGCTCCAAAAAGACGTTCGGAAATATTTCGACAAACTTCATCAGAATGACGATATGATGAATGCGAGTGGAAAAAAAGATAGAAAGGGGTTGCGTAAAATCGGTAGAACGATTGCAACTGCATCTTTGGTCATTCCTAGAGGCTCTACTTTGCTTTTGGTCAAAGAAAACTTCAGAGGCTTGGCAAAGCGTTTTAGTTTGCTTAACGAACAAGGTAAAAAGAAACTTTTTGAAAAGTGGGAGAAACTTGGGGGTAATAATGAGAAGCTAAAGAAAGCAATCGAAGATGGAAAAAACAAACCCGTTCTAATTTGCGGTAAAAAATGCAGAGCAAAAGCGGGGGCTAATCCCCAATTACCCGTTCAAGCGGAGGAATATAGCAATGCGGGTGGTACTGCTTTGATAGTTGGCTCGGCATTAGGTGTTATTGGTGCTTTGGTAAGTGTAGTTGGAGGCGGAAAAAACGCAAACAAAAATTATGAGAACCAAAGAGAGTTGTTATTACTCGAAGCGAAAATCAAAGAAGAGGAAAGAAAAGAGAACGCGATAGATTCAACAATGACTCCATCAGAAAAGAAGATTGCAGATGAAATCATTAAGGCTCAAAATAGAAACGGAGACCCTAAAGAAGCCATCAAGAATAACACTAATCTAACTGCTGACGAAAAAGCGGAGGCTTTAAAGCAATTAGGTGAAATTGAAAAATCCACAATAGGAATAGATACTTGGAAAAAATACGCAATAGCGGGAGCATTAATAATCATTGCCTTCGCGGGGTGGAATTACTATAAAAATAAACAACAAAACGCATAAATATGTCTAGTACAACTCAAGCAAATACGAGTCAGAATCAAAGCACTACAAGTCAAGGTGGTGGAAGTGATTTGGACACTATTTTATCCATAGGAGTTAAGGGAGCACAAATTGCTAGTGCCATTACTGCTCAAAGGAAATCAAGTGGCAAAGCTGATTTAAGACAAGAGCGCATAGCTAAATGTGGTCGCGCACCCTTATTTGGTAAAAAGAGAAAAGAAGAATATAGAAAGTGTACCGCATCCTTGCAGACTAGCACAACTAGTGAAGGTGGCGATGATGAAAAATCAATTTACACACCACCACCAAGCGGAATGTCAATGACAACCAAAATTTTTATTGGACTAGGTTTGGTTGCGGTGGGTTTTGTAGCGTATAAATATTTCAAAAAATAAAGAGTATGTCAAGAAAAGATTACAAAAATATGGGGCGGTCAAATCTCACCTTTTTAAGTGCTGATGGGTATGAAAATCTACCCGAATTTCAAAGTGCGTTGAAAAAGCACAATGACAATATGGCAAAAATCCGTACTGATTTGAACAAGGAACTTGAATCAGTTAAAGGCTACACCGATACGGATAAGCAAACTCGCGACTTCATTTACGCAAAATATGAAAACTTGTTTCGCGCTGAAAGAAGCAGATTTGATGCTGAAGTAAATCCATTTATAAAGGCAGACCAAAAGTCAAGAAATTTGGATAGCATTCTAGGTGGGTTCAATCGGTCTTTAGATACAACCAAAAGTATTTTAAGTGGATTTGGTATTGAAGCACCGAACGAAAAGAAGGATTCGCCATTCAAAGGTCAAGACGATTTCAAACGTGAAGAAGAAGGTAATAAGTATCTTCCATATATTATTGGTGGTGTTGCCTTATTAGGTATTTTTGCACTATACGTTTTCAAATCGAATAAAGGATGAACAAGCAAGGCAAGGTCGCTTTAATTTTATCGGGTCTAGGTCTAGTGGGCTATGGCTTATATGTGTATTTCAAAAACAATGCAATGAAGTTGATTGAAATGACCTACCGCTTCCAAAATTTGAAAGTGAATAAATTCACACTATCAGAAGCGGAAGTGAGTGCTGAACTCGTTTTGACTAACCCAAGCGACTTGTCTTTTAAAATAACGGGTTATGACATCAAGGTTGAATTCGAAGGGTACGATGTTGCGCGTTTACAACGAAGCGATGCTAATATACCTATTGATGCGCGTCAAAGCACTACAATCCCTTTCTTCGTGCAATTTGACCCTCGCCAAGTGGGTGCAAATCTTTATCCGCTTTTCTTGGATGTTTTCGTAAACAAGACATCTTCAAAAAGATTCAAAGTTAGATACGTTGGTTCAATCAGTTTAAAATATGGATTTTTAGGCTTTAAGAATGTTCCCGTAGACTATACCTACGAATTTTGATTATTTTTGACTAACTAACAACTAAAAAACAAACAACTATGATTTCAGAACTAGTACAAGGAGTTCTGCGTAAAGCGATACGCAGATTTGCTAAAAAGAGTGGAAAAACAACTGATGAAGTGCAATTGATGATTTCTTGGAATTCTCAAGAAGATATGCCAACCTACAAGAAGTTAGTCGAAGGTGTACCGAATGAGCCGATTTCGTTTTTGGATGTGATGAACATACCCGCAGACATTTTCGGTCAAGGTAGGCTTGTTGCAGATTTCATCACGAAGCGATTTGAAGAGTATTCCGAAGAATACGGATGTGACAAGTCAGAACTATTTTTGGTGATTATGTTATCAGAAACCGAAGAAAGTGAGACCTTGAGAGCGTTCTTGTATAGAGGAAATCAAGAAATAAAAGAAGTAAACCTAGAACAATTTTTCGCATAAGATGAGTTTAAATAGACAAGTGCCATATTTATTCTCCGTTATTGGTAATAATGGAGAAGAGTTAACAATTACAAATGCTAAAAGTGTTACTTGTTATACAAGTGGTGCGCCAACGGATGTTAGAAATTCCGATGGTCAAGTAATGTCACTACCCGATGGAGTTACAATTGAAATGAATGCAGATACGGGGAACACATTAAATACGATTGTAATTACCCCAAATGCGGGTGCTACGGCTTACGTTAGTATGCTTGGTGGTAATGGTGTAGTTGCTTAAAAAAAACACTATGTCAGTAAAAATTTTCCAAAACGGAGCGGTAAATATTGACCAATTAACCGATGTTCAAATAGGTGGGGATTTCACCCTTACTAATAACGATATTTTGCAATATAAAGCAAGTAGCGGTTTATGGATTAATTCACCTACAATTTATACTGCGGGAACATCTACTGCGGTTTCCGTAACGGGAACAACCAACGAAACTATTTCAAATTATGTTGAAATACCCGCAAGTTTTGTAGAAGTGGAAGGTACGTTAAGGTTTAGAGCAAGGATTGGGAGAGTTGGGGATGCGGGTAATGTGGAAATACGCATTTACGCAAACGATACAAACTCATTAGTAGGCGCAACTCAAATTGGTTTTTTATTATTTACTTCGGGAAGAACGGGAGGCATAATAAAAAGAGATTTTTATTGTGAATCAAGGGGTAATTTTTATTGTGTAGAGCCTACGGCAAGTGTTGGAACTGATGATGGTACGGGTTGGGGCGCGGGTCAAGTAGCAATAGACAATAGAGCGGTTCAATTTCTTATCGTTTCAGTAAAGCAAGTTGTTGCGGGAGATACCACAACCATTCAAAACATCATTGCAGAATCAATTTGGAGTCAATTAGAAGAATGAGCGTAAAAATATTCAAATTAGGTGGTAGCGGAAATTTAAGTGGTTATGTACCTTATACGGGTGCTACTCAAGACTTAAATTTAGGCGCATTCGGTTTGCAAGTAGATAACATTGGGATAGGCACAACTCCCGATGCTCAATCGCTTTTTCACGCAGATGGCGGGGGTAGTGTTGCGAGAATGATTTTAGATGCAAACAATAACATTGCAAGAATATTTTCATTCCGAACCGACAATACTCAAAGGTTTGCTTTGCGGGTTAATGGAAATGAAACGGGGTCAAATTCGGGTGCTAATTTTCAAATCAGACGTTATGATGATGCGGGTGCATACATAGATTCGCCCATAGAAATCAATCGTGCAACGGGTATTGCTAACATTAAAGATGGAACATTTGTAGAAACAACGGATGGAACAAGTGTTTCGGGAACTGCAAGTGCGACTATTACAATGAGTCAATTGATACCCGCTAACACATTTGCAGTTGGCGATATTATTAGAATTAGATGCCGATTCAGAAAGACAACACTAAACGGAAACACGAGCTTTATTATATCTGCAAACACAAGTAATTCATTGGTCGGAGCAACAAATTTGGCTTTGGGAACTTCCAACTTTAGGTTTAATCAAATAAAGCGGGATTTGTACATAAAAACAACTACAAATACGGAAACATACCCAAGTGCTACAAGTGTTGCAAATGATGATAACTTTCAAGCAACTGCGGTAAGTACATCAAATATAGATTGGAGCGTTGCACAATATATCATATTTTCAATAACTCAAGGCGCAACTGACACCGCAATTGGTAGTGGATATACAATACAAAGAGTATGGGGATGAACATAACTACAATTACAAATGGCTTTGAGTATAACAATGAGTCATTTCAATTTACAAATGAGCAATTGAATCCTACAACTCAAGGCTTCAATAGTTATTGGCTTTTAAGCCCAACGCAAGTCGGAATAGAGGGTAATAATCAAGTGATTTTATTTGACATAACAATAAACACGATAAACGGGATAATTCACAATACAACGCTAGATTTTGTACAAGCCATCGGGTTGTAGTTTCATAGTGAAAACTCAAACAAAAAACCCTTTTTATAAATTTGCGTTATGACCTATCAAAGACTACAACGAATGAGTACAAAAGAAACATTAGAATTCGCATTGTTGCACAAGGAAATACAAGAAATGAAAGACTCTACCGCTAACGAATTGGCAGAGTTGCGAAAACTTACTGACCGCATTTTACGAACTTTGGTGGGTGATGAAGAAATGGCGCAAGAGGGGTTGGTGAGCAAGGTAAAGAAGCACGAAGAATACATACAAAGTCAAAAGTTATTTTGGGCTAAATTATCGGGTATAGCAATTGGTGGAGGTGCAATTGGCGGGTTTATTTTGAACTTACTTACTAAATTATTTTAATGTGTTTCGGAGTGTTGCATTAGAAAATAGCTTTTTTTTGAACTTCACGAACAATAGTTCGACTGATACAACACTTTCTTTGTTTAATTTGGGTGAGAACGGAACTCCAATTAGCCATCAAAAAACATTAAACACCATTTTAAATCTTGATTTGAGTGCGTTTTTGAATGCCAATGGCACAACAATAGCAAACACAACAATCAAAATTGAAGATAGTAGTTCTAACGTCATTGCATCTGCAATTTTAACAACGGGTACAAATATTTTTACCGCTCTGCCAACTGCGGTCAATCCAATTACCGATGTTCAAGGAAACGTAGGTATTTTAAACATTTCTCCCACACAAGCGTCTAACAAAATCGTGAATATTGCGGTTGGCTATGTAAACGCTTATGCAATATATTTTAATGCGGGTGTAAACAACATAGTGGAATTATTTTCAACAAGCATATCAAACTTTTCAATTGCCAATCCACTTATAACAATAGGCGGAACAATACCATATTTTGAAATCAAGCAATCGGAAACGGGTAATGTGTATAAGGTTTTAGCAACTGACTTTTATAGCACTCAATCAATGCAAATTCTTGAGCCATTTATGTATGGTTACAAATATGCGGATGGTAATAGGGCAAGGAAGTTCTCAACACCAACAATCGACCCGTATGCACCGCAAGGAATATCTATTCAAAACTTGAAAACGGAAGGGTTGCTTTTATATTCAACAACGATTTTTGAATATCGAATTTTAGCTTATAGTTTTGTTCGGATGACGTTTAACTACGTTAAAGCTAGGTTGAGCGAAATGTTGGTTTTTGAACAAGCCTTTGAATCTCAACTGATATATCAAAACGAGAAAATGCAAAACGAAATTTTTGGCAACGAAGACACTAGAGAAATATTCAAACAATGATAATACAAGACCAACTAGCTATTGAAATCATCAAAAACGTGATGAAAAAAAAGAATTACGCTTTCTTTGAGAGCGGTACATTTAATTTGAATCTAATAGGAATTCGAACCGCTTCGAAAATACCAAACAATTTCGATGATTGGATGGTAGCTATTTACAAAGACCAAAGCGTAAATTGGACAATCAAAAAGTGGAGAATAACAACTGATGCGGGAGCGTATTGGCTTTTGAATCCAATGAACAGCAAGGGTACTGCGTTGCTTGTTCCTAATCAGTATCGCAAAGGTTGGAAAATTGGTCTTCATAAGGGTCAATACAAGGCATTAGTGCAAAACAAACCTATCGAAGTTTATAGAGACAATGACAAAGATTTGATTCTTGATTATGAAAATTCTACGATTGACAAAGGGATGTTTGGTGTAAATATTCATCGAAGCAATCCTAGTCAAACTAGCATTAGAGTAGAAAAGTGGAGTGCGGGTTGTCAAGTTTTTGCAAACCCAAGAGAGTTTAAAGAATTGATGGACATTTGCGACATAGCTTCTAGACAATGGGGGAGCGAATTTACATACACACTTTTAACCGAACAAGATTTCAATGGCTTATAAAATAACAAAATACACGAAGGACAAGGCGAAGAAACTCGGAGTAGAAGTAAAGCCAAGTCAAAACAAAACGAAGAAAATAGACGTTTTCAAGAGCGGGAAAAAAGTTGCTTCGGTTGGTGCGCGTGGTATGAATGATTATCCAACTTATATGGATTTAGAAAAGAAGGGTAAAGTTGAAAAGGGAACTGCAACAAAACGTAGGAAACTTTACAAGATAAGACATAGAAAAGACAAAGATGTAAAAGGTTCTGCGGGATTTTTTGCTGATAAATTATTATGGTAAAATGGACAATCCGTTAAGTTTACTTTCACAAATTTCCACAGAAAAGTGGCAAAAACAAAAAACTATGAGTGACGAACAAAAACAACAAAGAATTGAAAATCTAGCATACGTTAAAGCACATTTTGACGTAATCGCGGTTGCTTTGGCAATCGTGTTTTTAGGCTATCAAATCCACAAGGCTACAAAACCTAATTAAGAAACCAATAGGAAACAATTATATGAAGTCACTTGCAGAATTTTTTAAAGGGTTATTGACTGACGAAAAGGGTGTTTGGTCAAGCAAAAGATTCATTGCGATTTTGATTGCTTTGGGTCTTCTTACTATGTTGTTTTGGTCAAGCATCTGCAAAGGTTGTATTGAGCCAAATGAAGTCATTGTAGATGGTTTGGTGGTAATTTGTTGTGTGGCATTAGGTGTCACTAGCGTAGACAAATTTTCGCTATTCAAAACTGCAAAAGAAAAATCAAGTGATGACGAGCAGAACTAAAAAGATTGTTTTGATAAGCGCGGTGATTGTTTCTGCAATCGCGATAGCTTCATTTGTTATTGTTAGAAGAAGAAAAAGAGATGGAAAAAGAAGGGGTAGTGAAGTGAATGAAAATGAAAACTATGTTATCGGGGACTCGCAAACTCCTTTCATTGATAAAAATTCCACATTGGTTTCAAGAATAGGCGAAAATGGAAACGAGTCTAATTTATGGAAAGGTGGTAAAGGACTTTCTTGGCTGAAAGATTCGGTGGTAGCCTACCCCGTTTCGCCAAGCGTCAACTCAATTGTAATAAACATTGGAACAAATGGAGGGTTCAATGCTAACGAAGATGTAAAAGGATTGGTTGATGCGATTAAATCAAAGTTTCCAAATGCAAGGCTTTTTGCAGTTCAAGGTAGTTGGGGTTGGGGTGGAAACAAAAATGTGACACAAGACAAGGTGAAGAAATATTACGATAAGTTTAAGCAAGAGGGGGTGGAGATAATTGAACCCGCTATTGGAAGTGTAAGCGACCCGCACGGGAATTTGCCAATTTATGCTGAAATAGGAGCGGAACTAGATAAAAGAATAAATGGTTAAAAGAAAAGGACTACTGATAGGTATTGGCATCGTTCTAGTTTTGGGCGGTGTGGGGTTATCTTTTATCAATTATCGCAAAAGAAAAATCAAAAGGAAAGCATACCTATTTGAGGGTATAAAAGAGGTTGGTAATAATGCGGGATTCAATAGCGAAACATTTGAAAAAATGATGCGCGAGGTGGGATGGAAAAGCGGTGAGCAATGGTGTATGTACTTTGCCAAAAACGTATATGTTCAAAGTTTACCCAAATTAGCAGATGATTTTAAAAGGGTTTTGAGCGGTAGCACACAACTTTCATTTAATAAAGTAGATGAGGGTAAGAGTGATTACCTTAAAGTCATCAAAGAAGGTAGCCCTAAAAAGGGGGATATTGTCATTTGGCAAAGAAAATCAGACAAGTCCAAAGGTCACGCGGGTGTAGTGGTTGATGTTTCGGAGGGCGGTAAAAAATTTACTGCAATGGAAGGTAACACTAATTTTGACCCCGCATTCAATGGTGATGGTCAATTAGTAGATGTTGTTCCGCACGAAACTAACTACGGAGATAGCGATTCGACATATAAGACAATGATTTTAAGGGGATTTATAAGATTGAAATAATGAAAAGGAGAGGAAAAAAGAGTATCGCACAAACACCCGCGCCAAAACGTGAGCGTATTTATGGTTCTAGGCGAAATGCTAGGGGGTCAGCGTCTAGCGAAATCGTAGCGAACTCTATCTCCTTTTCAGAATCAATAACGAATGCTTTGAAAAGCAAACTTGACAAATATAACCAAAAGAACCCAAAAAATAGGATTTCTTTAGCAACTGCTAAAGCGGTGGTTCGAAGGGGTATGGGCGCATATTCAAAAACACATAGACCAACCATTTCGGGTGGCGCACCCAACTCCCGAACCGCTTGGGGCTTGGCAAGATTATCGGCATTTATGCGTAAAAAATCGGGAAGTGCAACTGCAAATGGAGTAGTTGGTTCTAGAAGGTTGAAAATGAGTTACAAACAAGATAATGATTTGTTATAATTTGCATAGTGAAAAGACGAGATTTAAATAACCTACTTGCTACAATGCGTAAAATGGATTATGTCATTTATGACGAGCCATACCGCTTGAATATAGTTGGTGTCAGAAATGCTGAAAGTCAACCGAATAAGTTCGATGACTCAATTTACGTTTTTTACAAAGATGATAGCGGTCAATGGCAATTCAAAGATTACCCCGCAACAACTGACGCGGGTACTTATTGGTTATTAAACCCAATGAGTGCGTTGGGAACTGCTATGTTAAAAGAAGGGCAATATGTGGATTCGTATAAGCAAGGGTTACACAAAGGAGAGTATAAAGCGCTAGTGCAAAATGCACCCGTAACCACCTATCGTGATTATGACCGAAACGCAGTATTCGATATTGGAACTTCAGAAACTACGGGGAACTATGGCATTAACATTCACAAAGCGGGTGCTGATTCCCAAAACGTAAACAAATGGAGTGCGGGGTGTCAAGTGTTTCAAAAGAGTGAAGACTTTGCTGAATTTATAAACTTAACCGACAAGCACAAAGACCTTTACGATAACAAGTTTACATACACATTGATTGATGAACGCGCTATCGTTCGTAGAGGGAGAAGGGTTTTGCTTTATGGTGGATTGTTTGCAACAATTTCCGCTATTGGTGTTACCGCGTTTTTTTTAATTAAAAGAAGAATGAACAAATGAGTCAAATAAGTGAATTTTTCGATGTTATTCTCAAGGGTGAGTCAAAAACATACAATGACCACAATTGGTATACGGGTTCGGGATTGAAGGGGTATATTGAAGGTGTGAATTCAAATCGTTACTCGCTACTTCAAAAACCTTTAAGTGATTACACTCTTGGTGAAGTAAAAGCATTTCAGTCAAGAGGTAGAGATAGTCAAGGTCAATTATGGGCAACGGGTAGATACCAAATTATACCATCTACTCTAAAAGGAGTACAAGCTAGATTAGGCTTACCCGATAGCACAAAATATGATGCACAAACCCAAGACAAGATGGGTGTTTCCTTGCTAACTGAAAGGTCTAGCATCAAAAACTATTTATCGGGAATTCTGCCCGATACAAAAGAAAACCTTGAAAAAGCGTCGTTAGAAGTTGCTAAAATATGGAGTTCGGTAGGAGTTCCTTATGCTACGCAAGGAAGCAAACGGGCAGTTTCGAAAAATGAATCGTACTATTCGGGCGGTGGTGATAGGGCATCCGTAAACACGGAAGATGTTCAAGAAGCGTTGAAGAAACTTCGAATAAACTACGATGACTTATTCAAGTGGAAAAGTTCAAGTAGTCAAAAAAAAAATCGTAATTGGCTCTACATCACATTAGTCCTTTTGGGGTTAGCGGGTGTGGGATTTGCGGTTTACAAAATAGCAAAATCTAAAAACAAATAAGTATGTTCGACATCAAAAACCCCGACACTTTTCTAGGTGGTCAAAACGTCCATAATCTATTGATTATCGGATTGTCAGTTACTAACCTTGTGTTGCTTATCAAATTGTTGAAAAAGTAAGTAACTCGGTTAAAATCAGTAAATTTACCCTATGAACAATAGGGTATTTTTATTTAAAAACAATTTGGGTCAAGTGATTCCAAGATTGTTAAACATTTTGCTTATAGCAATTTGCATCATTCTTCTTTTAAGGTCTTGTCAATACAAAAAAGAAGTTTCTGATATTCAAGAGGAACTCGTTTCTCTATCAGAACAAAAGCAAGGCATTGAAAAAAAATATGATGAGCAAGGTCGCGAGTTGTCTAGCGTCAAAGCGATTGTAGTAGACAAGGATAGGCAAATACAAAAGCAGTTAAAAGAGATTGATGATTTGAAAAAACTTGATGCTAAAATCATCTTCCGCACAAAGACTATCTACGATACAACCATTATCACTCTGCACGATACAACTATAATTTCGAAAAGCGACACCATTCATTTTCAAAAGTTCAATCACAATGAGAAGTGGTTTAAATTGAAGGGGCGCGTACTGAAAAAAGAGTTGATAATTGATTCGCTATCAATTGAAAATGAATTCAATATTGAAATAGGCGATGCAAAAGTTGGAATGTTCAAAAGAGAGAAGCGTGTCTACATTAGAAATGAAAATCCATATACTAACACAACGAATATGAAGTCTTATGTACTACAAGATAAAAAGCAATGGTACGAGAAGGATTGGTGGAAAATTGTTGGAACTGCAATAGGAACTGCGATTATAGTAAGAAACCTTTAGGAAACTACAAATCAGTTTATTGTGTCAAAAAAAGCGGGTTTTAAACTAGGTGTCGAAATTTGTTGCGTAACTAAACAACGTGACTTGTCCTAATTAGCATAATGTATAGTTATTTTGTACTTATTATTTGAAAAATTATGGCTCAAACAAGCGGGAATAATTGGATTTATTGGACTCTAGGCTCGGTTGCAGTTGCAACTTTGGGTGTAGGTGCATTTTTGTATTTCAGACAAAAGAACAAGTCGGGGAAGAAAAGTGGAGGTGGTTCTAGTGATGTTATAACTACATCTGAATCAAAGCCAAAACAAGATTCTAATGTTCAACAACAAACTCAAGTAGAGACGCAAACGCAACCTACTGAAGTGCCAACAAACTTTAATACCAAAGAACAAGGCAATGCTTTCCGTAGATGGGTAAGAGCCAAAGACCTTGATTTTGCTAAAGAAATTGACCTAGACGCATCGGGTAGTTTTGACAATTCAAACATCAGAAAGGCTTATGCTAAATACGGAAACGATTGGCAAGAAACAAACAAGCAAGTTTTAAACTCAAGATTCGGATTTCAAAATCCTTTTGTAAAAGATGAAGAGGGGTGGCAAAAAGTTAGCGATGGGTTTGGTGTTGTTGAGCAATTTTATCAATCGGGCGATTCTAACAATGGTGCTAGAATAAGTTTTGATAGAAATGGTCGCGTTTATATTCAAGGGCGAAAAAATGGCGGTCTAGGAAGCAAATGGAAGGCGGGTGGTTGGTTTAAGCGTGGAAATCTTGACGATTCTCCTATTCTTGTTTTAATCAATGGTAAAGAGTATTCACCATATTCAACAAAACTTTCTGATATGAAAAAAGACCTTGTATGGCAAATTTGGAAAGATGGTCGTTTGTGGAGCGGTTCTGCGTTTACTCCTTTTAGCGAATTTGCTAATATGATTGATGGCGCAAGTTCAAATGACTTTCAAGACGAAACATTATAAAAATGGGTGATTTAAAAGGCAAGTTTGGTAAAAAGGAAATTCTGCAATTTGGTTTGCTGATTGGCTTTGTCTTTCTTGGCTATTATATGTGGGCAAGTAGAGATATAACCGCAGTTAGAAGAAACCTAAAGAGATTGCCACAAAAACTTCAAGACTTATACAAGATTTTAAAAGATAAAGGGTACAAGCCCGAAACTAGCCCCGTGTCATTCGCGGGATATTTTGTTTCTTTTAAAGTTCAAGATATGCAAATTCAAGTTAGCACTAGTTCGCTAGACCAAAATCAATTGAATGTAACATTCATAATTGACCCTTTAACTCCACCCTACGTTGCAACATATAAGGATGGTGTTTTGAGAGGTAAAAATGGTTCGGTTCAAGATGAAGACTTGTTAAACGCGATTTTACAAACAATAGAAAATAGAGATATAAATGAATAAGAATGTAATGCTAATAGGAGCGGGAGCAATAGGTGTTATTGCCCTTGTTTTGTATATGAAAAAGCAGTCATCTCAAAAATCTTTAGAGGAAGCCCCCGTAACTGAAGGTGGTGGAAAAACCGATAAGGACAAGGTAAACTTGGGTAAACCCGCAAGAAAATTGAATATTACCAAAGGTGATGGTACTCAAGTAGTAACTGCAAATACGGAATTGAAATCGAAATCAGTAGCTAATGCAGATGACTTGAAAGGAACACCACTAGGCATTGCATTGTCAGTTGAAATAATCAACGCTGATGCAAAAAGAAAAATAAGCGAGACCATCGCTAATTTACCAAGTCAAGAAAAGACTATTTTGCCTTTTATCGTTTTAGTAGACTATGGAACGTGGTCAAGCGAAGCGTATTTAACCAAATTGAATGAAAAGTTTGGTGCTAGTGCGGGGTCTATTGCTGATTCGGTTTACCGAAAATTATTGACCGCATCTCGTTTTGTTCCAATTGCAACAAATCAAGGAACTTTAGGTCAAAGAAGAGATTGCAGACAAGAAGCTAAAAATAGCGGAATAAAAGTTTGGCAATTCCGACAAATGGCTGATTATGTAAATAAATGCGTTAATGAGGGTGGTTTTGATAGCGGTTTTGATGGGTCATATAATTTCAACACAAGCGCATTCGATACGGACACCGAACAATTTGCATTCAACGGACACTTATTTTAAAAAAAAATGGATAAAAAAACAATTTACATTGGATTAGGCATACTCGCGGTTGGCGGGTTGGTTTATTATTTTATGCGCGGTGGTTCTAGCAGTTCAAAATCACTAGACACACCACAAGGTGGTCTTCAAGATGGGGCATTGTCAGAAACAACTGAAACAACCGCAACTGATGATATTGATTCTACTTTGGGTGGAAAATTTGTAAGCGCGGGAAGTTCAAGAAAGCAAAAGCGAGTTAATTGTAGAGTAGAGGCAAGGCAAAGGGGTTTGAGAGGTAAAGAGAAAAGACAATTTAGAAGAGATTGTCGCAGAGCGGGTGGTTATGATGATGGAATAGATTTATAAAAAAATGGAAGGTACTAGTCAAGCACCCGCAGTTGAAGGCGGTTCTACTTCACCAAGCGAAACGAATTGGGTAGTGATTACACTAGGTGCAATCGCTATCTATTTGTTATTTTCAAAAAAGAAGAAAAAGGCTTCTAGTGACGAAGACAAAACCGCAAAAATTGATAGCTACACCAAATTTAAAGCTACCCCTATGGGTTCAGCACTTCATTCTGAATTGAGTGATGAAGGCATTGAGTTAAGTGCTAATCAAATAGAAAAACTTGATGCTTGTCTTCAAGGGTTGACTGATGAAGAATATGCTATCATTGAAAAGGCGAGTCAGTTTACTAAAAAAGAAGACCTTTACAAAGCACTATCTAGTGAAGAGATGAAAGTCTTTTTGCCCGTTAGAAAGAAAATTTTAAAATGCGTTGATGACGTATTGAACGCTTAAAAAACAAACCAAAAATAGAACAAGATGGCAAATGCGTATTTTAACAAGATGAACAAGGCAAGAAAAGATGGGGCAAAATCATTCACCCACAATGGTAAAACCTATGTATCGTCAAAGACAAAAACGGGAATGGTAGTTTACAAAGAGAAAAAATAAGAAGATGAGTATAGACAAAAAAACAATTATTGCTTTAGGTCTCGGTCTAGTTGGCGGGTATCTTCTTTGCACTTTAATGAATCGGAACAAAACCAACATTTCAATAGGTGCTGATGGAAAGCCAAGTCCAAATGTTTCAGCGGTTCGCAAAAAATATAAGTGGAGCGGACAAGGTAAGGTTTTAACACATTCAAAAAGAAGTTCAGAATGGCGCGATTCATATATGAGTGGCGGTGAGGTTTTCTCTTTAACGGGAAATACTGATTTCTACAATGGTGTTCAATATAGCGAAACAACAATTGTTAGAACGGGTTCAGATAATCTACCCGTAAACGTATGGTTGCAAACAACAAGTTTAATTTTACAAGGATAAAAAAATGACTAAAAATCAAAAAACAATAGCAATAGTAGGCGGTGTAGCCTTACTACTATACTTTCTTATGAAAAGAAAAGGTGCTGAAAAATCTTTAGAAGAAGGCGGTGTAGCTGAAGGCGAAGAAGGTGGAGTTGGTGGTGGAGGATTTGGTGGAGGCTCACCTATCGGAGTGGGAGTGGGAGCGGGTATCACACCACCCGTTACAATTGTTAACAACCCACCCGCAACAACTCAACCTACTTATGTTCAAGTTGGTGAAAACGCAGTAGCTTTAAGAGAAAATCTTTCAGTTCGACCACAACAAGGTGGTGGAAGCGTAACAACTATCAGCACACAAACTGCGGGTAGAGATGGGGGCGGTTCATCAACTACAACAAATAGTGGGAAGACACAACCTTTGAACATAAACCCGTTTTCTACTGATGTAAGCGGTAGTAGAGTTTCGTTAAAACCTAAATTTGTAGGATTTGATGCTAATATGCAAATGCTTGATTCTTTGATGTAATGGCTACATATCTCATAAAACGAACAATTTTTTTAAGCCCTACCGCTATCGCAGAAGGGGTAAAAGGATTAGCCAAGTTGCCAAATCGTGTGACTTTGAAAAAAGGGGAGACCTTTGAAGGTACTTTAAAACCATCTCAAGAGGAGGGTGTAAACAATATACTTTCTTTTTTTTATGGCGGGTTCAACTTTGAGAAGCCTTATGGCGGAACGGACACCTATGCAAAAATGAACGCGCAAGATATAGTTCTAGCAAATTCACCCGAAGCAAAAGTCACTCCACCACCAACCACTAGTTGGATTACTGACGTAGCTAGAGAAAATAGAGCGAAACAAGAAACAAAAAAATCTATGGGAGACACATTCAAATTCAAAGACAAGCTACACGCGGGTATCACACTCGTTGGTGTGGCATTTGGTCTTTACTATGCTTACAAAACAAAGGGCAAAATTATGCAGTACGTTGGCTATACTCTCGGAGCGGGTGCTTTGGGATATGTTGTTGGTGGAGTTGCTAGTTCCTTTGCATCAAGTGAGAGTCTCAAGTCTAGAAAAGAAACGGAGGCTTCAGCAGAAGCGGGTAAACCTTTAAAATAAAAGAAATGAAATTAAGTTTTGATTCAAACACAACGCAAAAGTCAAAGGGTCAACAAGTTGGTTCTATGATAGGTGCTTTAGCGGGTACTTATTATGCGTTTAGCAACAAAAAATCTTTTTGGGGATATGTTGGATTTATAATTCTTGGTTCATTTGCGGGAAACGTATTGGGTAACTTATACGAGACTACAATTGGAGAAAAGAAATCAGCACAACCATCACAAGGTGGAAAACCATCGCTAGAAAACGAGTTGACGGGAAAGCCACCCGTTAGAAATCAGACCAATGTAGATGATGGTTCTGATATTGACCAAGCGATGGCTTACTTTTTGTAATTCGTTCATAAGACGAATTTAGTATTGGTTTAGGTAGTCGGCATTATTGATTGTATATTTGCGCTATCTATATGGGTCTTTGTTCATTGACCGATTGATTTTTGATTACAACAAGAAACCCCGAAAAGTCGGGGTTTTTTGCGTTAAGGAGTTTTGAGTCAATCGAAGTTAAGGTCAAATAAACCTTGTGGTTTTTGAATGACATTGTTTTCTTCTTCAATCCGTAGTGCTTCAACCACTTCATTCATTTCGGAATCGCTGACTAGAAATTTAAAGTGTCTCTTTATAACTGATTTCTTAATCATCTCTTCTTCCCAAATATTCCATACGCTTGAACTATCTTTTGAGTTTGCGCTGAATCTCTTTATCTTCTCCAATTCCCAATATGGAATGTAGCAGTAAACAACTTCGTTGGTGGTCAAAACTGCGCGACTATACGCACCGACAATTTTTCTTTTCTTTTGCTCTTCTTCAGTCTTGCAAAACACGGGGTGGTGTTCTATCGTTCCCATCGCGGGGTTGTACTTGAATAACTCATCTTCGTACACCACAAACGCTTCAATGTACTTACACCCACCGCTCTTTTTCAATATGGTAATCAGACCCATATAACTAATCTCTAAACAAGCAACACCTTTTCTTGGAATCAAATACGCAAGTTTCAAGGATGGGTTTAACGTGACTTTTGCTCTAGACCCATTTACAATCGCATCCGTGATTGATTGTAAGCTACATTTCATCAGAGATGGGTTCTTTTCAACTAGTTGTCTAGCATATCCCATTTCGCGATACGCTTCGGTTTTTCCAATAAGCATCTTTACTTTGTCAAACGCTTTTTGCAACGCATCGGCTATTTGTGAGTTAACATTGTTATCAGTTACTTGATTCGCTTTCGTTGGTTCTAAATTTTTCATAGGAATTAATGATTTGGTCTAGTGTTCTTATTTCGTTTTTGATTTTTGCTTTTGTTGTTTCGGGCATAACCGATATGTTGCTATACATCTGATTTAAGTACAATCCCTTTCGTTTTTTAAACATCGTGCTTGTAACGAACTCTTCTCTTCCGTTTTCTAGAAAGTTGGTTAAAACCGCTCTATAAAGTCTCAAATAGGTTATGTAGCTTACGATACTTGTATTGTTTTCACTAGGGGAACATCTATCTGATGTTTGCAATTTATTTTTAGTAGACATTCTTGACATCGTTTTAAATTTGGTAGTGCTAATTCTTCTTCGCTTTGATTAATAAACCTTTCATTCACA
>Ga0172367_10001473_pt1 | contig 33969 bp, 34 predicted proteins | sample Lak10m_FD_114542 | JGI IMG/M metagenome (GOLD analysis project Ga0172367, IMG submission 114542) | Freshwater microbial communities from Kabuno Bay, South-Kivu, Congo - kab_022012_10m | ecosystem: Environmental > Aquatic > Freshwater > Lake | place: Democratic Republic of the Congo: South-Kivu...
TATTTATATTTTTGTATTTTAGAATAAATTAATATATTTTTATATTTTGGAATAAATTAATATTTATATTTTTGTATTTTAGAATAAATTAATATATTTTTATATTTTGGAATAAATTAATATATTTTTATATTTTGGAATAAATTAATATATTTTTATATTTTGGAATAAATTAATATTTATATTTTTGTATTTTAGAATAAATTAATATATTTTTATATTTTGGAATAAATTAATAATATTTATATTTTGGAATAAAGTAAAAATTATTTAAATATAAAGATTTTATAAATTAGTTAAAATATAATATTAATGAATTCAATAGGAATAATAGGATGTGGAAAATTAGGAATATGCTATGCTATATTATTTGCAAAAAATAATTATAAAATATATTGTTATGATATAAATAAAAAGATAGGAGAAGATATAAAAAATAATACTTATAATTATTTAGAACCAAATTTAAATAATTTAATAAAAGATTATAAAGATAATTTAATATTTTTGGAAGAAATAAAAGATGTAATAGATAAATGTAATATAATATTTACATTTATTCAGACACCATCATTAGAAGAAGGTAATTATAACCATTCATATATAGATAATTTTATAGAAGAATGTATAAAAATAGGAAAACAAGAGGAATTAAAAACAATAATAATATCATCAACAGTAATGCCAGAATATTGTAATAAAATATTAAATAAAATAGAAGAATATAATTATGATATAATATATAATCCATCATTTATAGCACAAGGGTCAATAATAAATAATATATTAAAACCAGATTTTATATTGATAGGTAATGATAAAGATAATTATAAAAATGTAATAGAAATTCATAAAAGAATAGTAGAAAATAAAGAAATAAAATTTAAAACAATGAGAATGTTAGAGGCCGAATTAACAAAAATATTAATAAATTGTTATATAACAATAAAAATAAGTTATGCAAATTTAATAGGAGATTTAGTAAAATCTCTAAATTGTAATCCAGAAATAATATTAGAAACAATAGGTTCAGATAGTAGAATAGGAAATAAATATTTAAATTATGGTTATGGATTTGGTGGACCATGTTTACCACGAGATAATAGAGCATTATATTATTATTATAAAAATTTGAATGAAAAATCAAATATAGATTTAGAGATATGTAATATAACAGATAAAAATAATAAAAATCATTTATTATATCAATATAATGAATTAAAAAATAAAAAAGAAGCAATAGAATTTAATTATATAACATATAAAGATAGTTCAGATATAATAGAAGAATCGCAAAAATTAAAATTAGCATTATTATTAGAAAATAATGGAAATGAAGTAATAATAAAAGAAAGAACAGAGATAATAGAAATATTAAAAGAGAAATATAAAAATAAGAAATTAAAGTTCTTGAATATCAATCCATCTATCTAATAATTTAGGAATATAAGGATAATTAGTATAAATAACAGTATTTTTATTATAAATACCAGTAAGAAAAGAGAAACAACTATAACCTAAAACTAAAACATCAGCATTAATTAAATGATGTATAGTATTAAAAGCATCAATATCAAAATGAAAAAGTAAATTTTTATTATTAAAAATATTAGGAAATTTATGAATAAAAGAAGGTTGAGAGAAAATATGAATAATATAATTAGGAAATTTTGAAGTTAATTTATTAATAATAGAAATATAATAAAATTCAGTTAATTGATAAGGACCAATATAAGAATCAATAAAACTATGATAAGGATAAGTATCAAATTCATTCCAAACACGAATATGAATAGCAATATTTTTAAAATTATTATCAAAAATTAAGGGTCTATTAAAATTAACTTCATTATAAACAATACGAATATCATGTTCAATTAATTTAAAAAAAGAATTAGGATTTTTATATAAAATAGGAAAAAAATGTAAAAAATAAAATAAAATATTATTATTTTTATTTTGAATTAAAATATCAATATCAGAATATTCTAATTCATGTTTTTTAATAATTTCAAAATCATCAAAAATAATATCATTAAAATTAAAAGATAATTTTTTAATATTAAAAAAATTATCCCATAAAGTGTCCCATTCATTATTAGGAATATTATTATAATTATGTCCAATATGGTGTTTAAAATGTAAAAAATTAAAATTATAAAAACGACAAAAAGCAATTAAACTAATAATACGGAAATAAATACTACCAACGCCTTCAACTTCTTTATCAGAATTTCTAAAAACACTATTATATAAAATAAACATTTATATTTCAATGTATTGAAATAAATCTTTATATAATTCTTTAAGTTTAGAAATAATAAAAGGACGTTCATAAATAATAACATTATTACCATTATTAGCAAGTAATAAAGCTAATTTTAATTTTTGAGATTCTTCTAAAATATCAGAATTATCTTTATATGTAATAAAATGAAAAGGAATAGGTTGAGTATTATTTTTTAATTGTTCAAATTGAAAAAATAAATGATTCTGATTATTAAAATCATTTAATTTACAAATATCAAAATTAATATTAGAATTATGAATATTATTAGAAATATAATTATAAAAAGCTTTATTATCTCTAGGAAGACATGGTCCCCCATAACCGAAACCATAAGTCATATTACGATAACCAATATAACTATCAGTAGCCATAGAATTTAAAACAATATCAGGATTATAACCTTTAAATTGTAATAAATCACCAATTAAATTAATATAAGAAATTTTAATAGTTTTAAAACAATTATTAGCAATTTTATTAACTTCAGCTTCATATAATTTCATTTTATTATAAGAAACATTAGGATTTATAATAATTTTTTTATGAACATCAATAATTAAATCATGAATATCATTATTAGCACCAATAATAATAAATTCAGGATTAATAATATTACTAATAATAGTGCCTTGAGCAATAAAAGAAGGATTATAACAAATATCATAATTAAAAGGAGAAATTTTATCTAAAATATAATTACAAAAATCAGGTGTAACAGTAGAATTAATAATAATAATTTTTTGATTATTAACATAACCTAAAGAGATACAATCATTAATAAAAGAATCAATAAAATTTAAATTAAAACTACCATCATTTAAAGATGGAGTTTGAATAAAAGAAAAGATTAGATTAGAATTATCAATAGCAGATTTAAGGTCATAACATAAAACTAAATTATGTTTAAATTTAGAAATTAAATCATTTAAAAAAGGTTCATTATAATTATAATTATTATTTTTAATATTATCTAAAATAAGTGAATTAATATCATAACAGAAAACTTTAAATCCTACTTGTGCAAAACAAATAGCATAACAAATACCTAATTTGCCACAACCAATAATTGAAATATTCATTAAAAATATTTAAATATCATTTGTTTAAATAGAGATGAAACGAAGTGAAATATATAGTGTTTATAAAAAACTAAAAAAAGAAACATCAAAAAATATATTAAAACAACAATTATTTTTAAAATTATATGTTAAAGAGAATTATAATAAAATAGATAAATTATTAATATATCATGGAATAGGAACAGGTAAAACCTGTTCATCTATATTAATAGCAGAAGAGATAATGAAAATGGATAAAAAGATGAGAATATTAGTAATATTACCAGCAAGATTAAAAACAAATTATATAGATGAATTAATATCAGAAGAATGTATAAAAAATAAATATATATCAGAAGAGGAAAGAAATGAATTAAAAAAAGAAGAAAAAACATTAAAAGAAAAAAAAGAAATAAGAAAAAAATATATGGAAAAAATAAAAGAGAAATATGAAATAATATCATATGAAAATTTAAGAAAACAATTATTAGATTCAAAAGATTATAAAAAAACGATAGAAGAGATAACAAAAAATAGAGTGATAATAATAGATGAAGTTCATAATTTAATAACATCAAATATAGAAGAATCAACAATAAATAAAATATTAAAATTAAAAGAAATAAATGAAAAAACAATATCAAAAAATGCATTAATATTAAGATTATTAACAAAATTAGGAGATAAAACATCAAAATTTTTTTTAATGACAGCCACACCAATATATGATAATTATGGTCAATTTATACAATTAGTATATAATTTAATACCAAATGCAGATAAAACAAAAATAACAAATTTAAAATATTTAATAAATATATTAAAAGGAAAAATAAGTTATTATGATTTTAAAGATAAATCAATATTACCGAAAGTAAAAATAAATAATATGAGAATAAAAATGAGTAATACACAAATGAAAGAGATAGAGAAATTAGATGAAAAAAATAAAAAAATAGAATCAAATGTTTTTTGTATAAAAGAAAGACAAAAGGCAATATCAGTATATGATAGAAGTAAAAAAGAAATAATATTTACAAATTTAAAAGAATATGCACCAAAATTAAATAAATTATTTAAATTATTAAAATTAAAAGGGAAACATGTAATATATTCAACATTTATAGAATATTCATTATATTTAATAGCAGATTATTTAGAAAAGGAGGGATGGAATAATTATATAAAATCAGGTTCAAAAGAATATAAAACATTTGTAATATGGGATGGAAAATTAAAAGATAATCAAAAACAAGAAATAAAATCAATATTAAATGATCAAAAAAATATAGATGGAAAAATAATAAGAATAATATTAGGTTCACCATCAATAAAAGAAGGAATAACATTTAAACATATTCAACATCTTCATCAGATAGATCCAGTATGGAATTCATCAGCAAAAGATCAAATAGAAGGAAGAGTAATAAGATATAAATCACATGAAGAAATAAAAGAGAATGATCCAATATTAAAAAGGGAAGTAACAATTCATAATTATATAGGAGTATCAAATAAAAAAGGTTATAAAATATGTGATGAGAAGATATATGATGAAATAATAATAAAAAAAATGAAAGTAATAAAAACGATAGAGAAATTATTAAAAGAAGTATCATTAGATTATTATATATGGAATGATAAAGCAAAAAAGAAAGGGAAAGAAGAATCTGAAATATCAGTATCATCCGCGGAAAAAAAAATAAAAAGATTATTAATAATACCAAAAGAGAAAAAAATAATAGAGAAATCATCATGTCCAATAAAAAGAAGACCAATAAAGAATATATGTAAAGATAGAAAATATCCATATTTACATAGAAATAATAAAGGATATTTATGTTGTTATAAAAAATATCAAAAAAAATTAAAATCTTAAATTAAAATAAATGAGTAATAAAAAGGAAGAAATATTTATAAATTTATATAATGAAAAAATAGAAAAATTATGTAAAATATATAATACAAGTTTTTATTTATCATATACATTTATGATAATAATATTAATATTAATAATAATAAGTTTTAAAAAAATAGAGAACTCAAATTGTGAATGTGCAAATATTCCAGAAAAAAGATTTATAAAAGAATGGTTTATAATAGCATTAATATTATCAATATTATTTATATTATTATTTATATTAGGAAGTGAACCATGTTATATAAAATTTATAAGAAATAATTATTTATTTCTATATGTATTATTATTTGGATTAATAAATTATATAATGTTATTTAGATTATTATTATATTTAAGAATAATGAGAAATAAATGTAAATGTGGATATGGAAATATGGAAAAATTTTTATTTTGGTATTTAATAATAATATTTTCATTAATAGCATTATTAATATTAATATTAACAATAATAATAATAATAATATTAATGAAATTAATAAATAAATAAAAATTATTTTTTAGAACCTCCATAATATTCATAACCGAAACCATTTTTAATCATTTGAAAATTAATAGATAAATTAAATAATTCATTATCATTATAATTAGAGATATCAATATTTTCATCAAAAGCGAGAATTAAAATTCTACCATATTTATCAAAATCAAGACATTTAATTTTAATTAATTTATTATTATCATCATTAGTACATAAAGATTTTAAAAATTCTTTAGCTTCAATTGCTTTTTTTTTCTTATCAATTCTATTAGGGTCGTCAATAGAAATTTTAATTTCAGGAGAATCATAACCAAAAAATCTAGCTTTCATTCTCATAGGTTTATCATTAAAAATAAATAAAATATCAGCAGTATCACCATCATAATTAGAAAGAAGTTTAGCTAAACTAATATGTCCATAAAGTGAGAAAAGAGGAAAAGAATTAATATCAGCAGAACGTAAAATATGATCCATATTAAAATAATAAAAGTAATATATTTTTAAATAAATTAATGAGAATAATTTTTTAAAAAATTATCAAATTTAAAAATATAATTATTATTAATTTTATTTTCAATATAATTATTAATAGGAGAAATAAAATTAGTAGGAAGAAAAGATTTAATAATATATTTAATAGAGACAATAGAAGAAATATTATTAATATTAGAAATGGTACAAATAATTTTAATATTAATAATTTTTGAAATAATATTTTGAATAATATTTAAAAGATTAGCTTTAATTTGTAATTTAATAAAATTAGAATTATTATCAATAATTTTAATTTTAAGTTTTAAAGGAATAATATTATCTCTAATAAAAATATTAAATAAATCAATAAAATTTGAAGGAATATCATTAAAAATAAATTTAATAAAATCTTTTCTTTTATTATTTTTCCAATTACCTTGTTTATATTCAATTAAATCATTAATAATATTAATAATATCAGAATTATTATTAACAGTAATATCAAATAAATGTAAATAATTAATATTATATTGGAAAAATAATTCTTTTTCAATCATTAATTAATATAAATAATAAAATAATAAAAAATAAAATTCATAAAATTTTATTTAAATAAAAAGAAAAAAATTAAACTAATTTAGAATCAATATCTAATAGTTTAGCATAAACCATTTGAATAGTTACTGGATGATTTAACATTCTTTGATATTGTCGTTTTTTTTTATTAGCTTGATATACTTGAATATCTTGAGTGGTAATTTTAAATTTAGCGGCGGCATTATCTAAAGTAATAGAATGATCTTCATCAACTAAAGCGAGAGCTTTTACAATAAGTCTAGTTTTAATACTACCTTCAGTTCTTTGAAGTTGTTTAGAAATCTCAACAAATGATTGACCTTCGTTAATTTTATCTAATAAAGCATTATCTTCTTCAGTTTCCCATTTTAGACCAGCACGACAAGTTTCAGGATTTTCGCGTTGTTTACGAAGTTTTTCTTGAAATTGATAATTAGAAGTCATAGAAAGGAGTAATTTATCCTACTAATATTATAATAAATTATTCTTAAATACTTTTATCAAAAAAATAAAAAGCAAGAATTTTATTAATAATAGTTTTATTGTAATCAGTAATATTATTTTTTTCAGCAATATAAACAATAGAAATAGCAAAAGCATATAAATCAGCAATTTTTAAAAAATAATTATTATCTTTATTATATAAATCAATAACTTTATCAAAATTTTTATAAATTTGTTGCATAATAAAAATAGGTGATTTTAAATTTAATAAATATTTATATGTTAAAAATTCTTGATCATAGATAAATTTATAAGCGATATAAGGTAAATTAATTTTATAAAATTTAATAGGATGATTAAAAACTAAATTACCATTTTTAGAATTAATAAATGTGGAAGCTTGATCTTTAATAAAATTAGAACTTTCCCAATCAATAATTTTAAATCTATTTTTACATAAAATAATATTATCAGGTTTAATATCATTATGAATAAAATTATTTTTATAAAGAATAAATAAAATTTCAAAAATATCTTTAATACATTTATTAATAAGTTTAGGATTAAAATCAATATTATCTAAAGTTTTAAAACATTTTTCTAAAAAAATATAATAATTATTATTAAAGGAAATAGCATAAATATCATTATTATTATATGTGAAACCTTTTTTAATAGTAGTATATTTACTAATATTTTTTTTAAAGATACTAATTAAACTTTTATAACTATTGAATTCATTAAAAAAGTTATTTTTATTTGAACCAAAAATAAAACTATTAACAGCAAATTTTTTAACTAAAGTATTTTTATTATTTTTTTTAATTAATATTAAAATATCATTAATATATTTATTATCAATTTCTTTTTGTTTATTTAATGTAAATAAAGTTATTTTATCAGGATTAGTATATTTTAATTCATTATATAATGTAAAATTATCAGAATTATTATTATTAGAATTATTATTATTAGAATTATTATTATTAGAATTATTATTATATAAATCCATAACAATACCTTTAAAACCTTTATTAATAATTTTACCACCTTTTAATAATAATTTCATATCTATATTAATTATTTAAAAATAAATTACAATAAAAAAATAATGACATATATAGCACCACAAATATTTAGAGAATGGACACCATTAATAATAAATAATAATATAAATAAATTAAAACCAAAAATAATAAAAATAGGTTCATTACCATTAATATTATGGTTTATAAATGATAAACCAAATATAATAATAAATTCATGTAAACATTTAGGAAATTCATTAAAAACAGCAAAAATAGAAAAAAATAATTTAATATGTCAATTTCATAAAGAGAAATATAATGAAACAGATAATTTTGGAACAACAATAATACAAAATGGAATAATATGGTGGAGTTATAAATCATATAATAAATTACCATTTTTTAAATCAAATAAGAAGTCATATCAAATAGAAATAGAAATAGAAATAGATTTAATAACATTTATATTAAATGAATTATTAGAAATAAAGGAAGAAATAAAATATATATTAAATAAAAATAAAAAAATAATATTAATAAAATCAAAAGATAAAAGAATAATATATAAATATCCTTATAAATTATTAATAACAAATAAAAAACTAAAATATACAGAGGAGTTATCAATATTACCAATATCAACAACAAAAATAAAAATATTTATAAATATATATAATAAATATTTAATACCATATATATATTATATATATATATTAAAAAAGAATAAATATGAAAATAAAATAGAAATAGATAATTTAAATATAAAAAAATATTTTATATTAAAAAAAAATAATAATAATTATATAGAAGAGATATATAAATTATATGAAAATTATATATATTATACGGAATATGTAGTAGAACAATTTATAAAAAATCGAAATTATTATTAATTTTTTAATTTACAAATAACTAAAGTATTCCATCCTAAATCTTTAGCAATTTCTTTAATAGTATCATCATTAATATTATTCCAATATTTATCTTTAATATAAATATTATCATAATAATAATTAATATCATATGTAAAAATAAAATCTTTCCAAATATTAATAATTTCAAAATTATTATTTAAAAGATTATATCGAATATCATCAAAAGTATAAAGATGTGTAATAGGACAATTAGTTTGAGCTTCACTTTCTTTTTTTAATTTATGAAAACCTTGTTCAATATCATAAATATTATGTTCCATCATAATCCAAAATAATTTATAACTAATTTTAGAATAAACCATAAATCGAAATTCGCCATCATTGTCTAATAAATGTTGAACTTTATTAATAACATTTTTAGGTTCAATAGTATGATGAATAACACCAAAAGAATAAATTAAATCAAATTTTTCATTAGGGAAATTAATATTTTCAATATCCATATTAAAAAAACGAGCATTTAATCCAAATAATTCAAATCTTTTTTTACAAATATCTAAAGAGATATTAGAAATATCAACAACAGTTAAAATAGCACCAGCACGTGCGAAATTAATACTATCAGTTCCAATACCACATCCTAATTCAAGAACTCTTTTATTTTTCCATTTATGAAAATCAGCAAAATTAGGAATATGTGGTTCAACAAAATATTTTTTTTGTTCAACTTCATTAAAATAATCTATAGTATTAATATCTTTTTTAGAATGTTTAATATTACAAGGTCTATTATTCCAATAATTTTTAACATCTTCGATACTCATATTTATAATAATAACTAATTAATTTTCTTAAATAAAAAATGATATAAATTAAAAAAAAAGAATTAAAGTAAAATGACAACAGATATAGAAGATTTAGTAATAATAAAAAAAGAAATATTAAATTTAACAGAAGAAGAAAAAAATAAATTTAATTCTTTAGAATTTATAAAAAAAATAAAAAAAGAATATAAAATAAATTGTTCAAAAATAAATTTAATAAATATATATAACGAGATAGGAGATGAGAATTATAATTTTAAAAAGAAATTAATAAAAAAAATTCAAAAATCACAATCAGGAATAGTAAGTATAACAGTATTAACAAGTGGAACCCCAGAATATACAAATAAAGAAGGAAAAAGAATAAAAGGAACGTTTAGTTGTTTACATAAATGTTCATTTTGTCCAGATGAGAAACCGAGTATAGCAAATAATTGGACACAACAACCAAAAAGTTATTTATATACAGAACCAGCAGTATTAAGAGCAAATCAAAATGAATTTGATCCAATAAAACAAATGAATTCAAGAATATCATCATTATTAAAAATGGGACATATAGTAGATAAAATAGAATTATTAGTATTAGGTGGAACATGGAGTGAATATCCAGAAGAATATCAAGAAGAATTTATAACAAAATTATATTATTCGGCAAATGTATATAATGAAGAAAATAAAAGAGAAATACAAACATTGGAAGAAGAAATAAAATTAAATGAAATATCAAAAATTCATATAATTGGATTAACACTAGAAATGAGAAGTGATTCAATAAATATAAATGAAATAAAAAGATTACGAAGATTTAATTGCACACGAGTGCAATTAGGAATACAACATACAAATAATAAAATATTAAAAATGAATAATAGAGGAGAAACAATAGAAATAACAAAAAGAGCAATAAAATTATTAAAAAATAATTGTTATAAAATTGATGTTCATTTAATGTTAAATTTATATGGAAGTTCACCAGAAATAGATAGAGAGATGTTAAATGAAATATTAGAAAATGAAGAATTACAAATAGATCAAATAAAAATATATCCATGTGCGATAGTTCCATTTACAAAAATAAAAGAATTATATGAAAAAGGAATATATAAACCATATGAAGATAAATATTTATTTGAAATAATAAAAGAATTTAAAATAAAAATAAAAGAATACATAAGAATAAATAGAATAATAAGAGATATATCAGGACATTATATAATAGGAGGATATTCACAACAATTTACAAGTTTAAGACAAATATTAAATAAAGATATGGAAATAAATAATTGGAGATGTAAATGTATAAGATGTCGAGAAATAAAAGGAAATAAAATAAATTTAGAAGAAATAAAATTAAAAATAATAAAATATAAAGGAAGTGATGGAGATGAATATTTTATATCATATGAAAGTGAAAAATATATAATAGGATTTATAAGATTAAGATTAAATTATAATTATATAAATATATTACCAATATTAATAAAATCAGCACTAATAAGAGAATTACATATATATTCAACATTATCAGATGTCGGAAATAATTTAGAAATATCAATGCAACATAAAGGATATGGAAAAGAATTAATAAAAATAGCAGAAGAAATAGCAAAAAAAAAAGGATTTGAGAAGATAGCAATTATATCAGGAACAGGAGTTAGAAATTATTATAAAAAACAAGGTTATAAATTAGAAGATACATATATGATAAAAGAATTAATATAAGAGATACAAAATAAAAAATATATAAATGAATATACAATATTATTTAATTCATAATGGAGAAGAATATAGAAAAGAACATAAACTTAAAAATTTTAAAGAGGTTAATATGAATATGGATAAATTAAAATGGATATTAAAACCAAATAAAGTAGATATAACAGCAGAAATACGTTATAATTATTTAGAGAAATCACAAGAAGTTCATAATATAGTAAATAATGGTCAATTAGCATGTACAATTAAACATTATTTAGCAATAAAAGATATAGTAGAGAATAATTATGAATATGGAGTAGTATTAGAGGATAATATGGAGATAAAAGATGATATTAATAAATGGATAAAAATATATATCGATCAATTAAATGAAATGTATCCAGATTGGGATATAATATTTGATAATGATGCACATTTTGGAGAACCCTTAAGATATATGGAAGGAGAAATAAAAGAAGGAATATATGTATATCCAAAATCAAATGAATTTAGAGAATATGCAAGAGGTTCAGTAAAATTAGCACAATGTTATTTAATAAATCAAAAAGGAGCAAAAAGATTATATGAAAAAATGTTTCCATTTACGGAAGTAATAGATCATCATTATGCAAATGTATTTTTAAAATATAATTTTAATGTATATTGGGCGGAACCATCAAATATAAGAAGATGGGAACACGAGTCAACGGCAACATGGTAAATATAAAAAATAAATATGAAAAAAAGAAAAAAAAATAAAAAAAGAAAATAAAAAATTAAATTTTAAATTTAATAATTGAAATTTATTTTTATTAATTTTATTAGTATAATAAATATAATATTCAGTATCAGAAAAATTTCTGATATTATTTAAAGAATTTTTAAATTCATCAGAATAAAATAATTTTTTTAAATAAAAATGATTATATTTATTATTATTATTATTAATTTTATTTTTAACAAAAGTAATATAATGTGTTAAAGTGGAATTAATAATATCCTGATAATTATCATAATAATTATTAATATTATCAATAATATCTAAATTAATAAATAAATCATCTTTATTTTGATTAAAAATTAAAATACAATCATTAATAATATCAGATTCAAACATAAATATAAATATAAATTAATTAATTATATTTAAATCATTATATGATTTACTAAATTTTTTATAATATTTATATTTAAAAATATTATCATATTCTAATTTTTTTTTATTAATATATTGAATTTGATTAATAATAATATCAATATATTTATCATTACCTAAATTATTTTCATATTGTATTTTATTAATTTTATATAATTGAAAAAAAGATAATAATAATAAAGTAAAAATAAAATTATTATAAATTTGAAAATAAAATTGAGAAATAAAAATATAATTAATAAATAAATTAAAAAAATGACTAACACAATAAATAAAAAATATAAAAAAAGAATATTTTAACATATTATATTATATAAATAAATATATTTATAAATAAAAATAAATTTCTTATTTGTTTTATTTATGTAAAAATTAAATAAAAAAATGAAAAAAAATAAAAATAAAAAGATAAAATGTTTAATTATAAAATATTAAATGAAAAAAATTATTATGTAGTTGGAAGTTATAAAAATAATAAAATATATAGTGGTGTATATACAAAAATAAATAATAAAGAAACAATAACTTCAATAAATAGTGGTGAAAAATATTATAGAATAGAAGATTTTTTACAAGAAATACATGGTTTAGGAACAGAAACAGAATTAACATCATTTATGATATATAAAGAAGATATAAAAAGATGGTGTCCCTTAACAATGATTTTAATTTAAAGATTTTTTGTAATTATAAAAAATAATGATAAAAGTATTAATATTTGGTTCAAAAGGATGGATAGGAACAGAATTTGTGACATATTTAAAAAAGAATGAAGAAATTGAATATTATGAAACGGAAATAAGAGGAGATAATGAAGAAGAAGTTGAAAAAGTAATAAAAGAATATAAACCAACAAATATAATAAGTTTTATAGGACGAACACACGGTGATGGAGTAAATTCAATAGATTATTTAGAAGAGAAAGGAAAATTACAATATAATATAAGAGATAATTTATATGCACCAGTAGTAATAGGAAATATATCAAATAAATATAAAATTCATTATGTATATATAGGAACAGGATGCATATTTAATCAAAAAAATCCATTAGAAAAGAGTTATAAAGAAGAAGAAAAAGCAGATTTTTATGGTTCATCATATTCAATAGTAAAAGGATATACAGATAGATTATTACGAATGTATGAGAATACATTAATATTAAGAATAAGAATGCCAATAGTAAATTATAATCATCCAAGAAATTTTATAACAAAAATAACAAAATATGAAAATATAGTATCAATGCCGAATAGTATGACAATATTAAAAGATTTTTATCCAATAATAGTAGATTTAATAAAAAGAAAAGAAAAAGGAATATTAAATTTAACAAATCCGGGAACAATAACACATAATGAAATATTGGAGATGTATAAAGAAATAATAAATCCAACATATACATGGAAAAATTTTAGTATAGAAGAACAAAATAAAATATTAAAATCAGAGAGAACAAATAATCAATTAGATACAAAAAAATTAGAAACATTATATCCAAATATTCGAAATATAAAAGAAGGAATCTATGAATGTTTATTAGAAATGAAAGAAGAAATAAATAATAAAAAAGGTTAAATAGTATTATATTTAAAAATCGAATTATTAGAAATTGATTTATTTTTAAAATTAGATAAAGATTTATAATAATTAATATCTTTTTTATAAAGATTAATAAAATATATAAAATTTTTTTTATAAGGAGGAGCAGGACATTTAGGAGAATATAAATCAATTTTAAATTTATATTTATTACATTTTTTAATAATAGGAATAATATCTAAAAGATATGAAAAATTAGTATAATCTTTAATATTTAAATGTTTTAAAATATTAAAATTTTTTTGATTAGGAACAATACCAAGATAAAAATGAGTAATAGTAGAAATAGGGTCAGCTAATTTATGATCAAAATAAATTAAAAATTTATCACTAAAAGATAATAATTTAATATAATATTTTTCAATTAAAGAAATTTCTTTAAAAGTTAAAATATCAGATACAATTTTAGGTTTATAAACATTAAAAGGGAAAAAAATTTTACAAAAAAGACGACGATTTTTTTTAAGATTAAAATAATAAATAACTTTAGCTTTACCAATATTAGAAATAAAAGGAACTAAAATATAAAAAAATAATTTTAATTTTTTAATATTATTAATATTATTAATAGTATCAGACATTTGAGTGCCTGAATAAATACAATCATCAATAAAAAGAATAATATCATTATCTTTAAGATTATCAGTATTATTAATTAAAAAAATATCATATTTAAAATTAGTTTTAAATAAAATATATTGTTTAATATATGTAAAAATCCAAAAACTAGATTTATATTCATAATTTTTGTAATAATCAATATCAATAAAAATATAAATAGGTTTAATAATATTAAAAAAAAGTAAAAAATCATTAATACAAGAATTTAATCTACTTAAAAATTTTTCAAAAGAGATATGATCAGTATTATCAATAATTTTTTTACAAATATGTTTAACACTAGGGTCAGCTAAATGAATAAATTTTTTAACATTTTTAGAATCAATTTCATGATTTAATGGATATTTAGAAAAAGTATTTTTTAATAAATCACTTAAAGGTAAATTATATTTCATAAAGTCTATTATAATGATTTTATTTTTTTTAAATTATTTTTATTAATATTAATAAAAGGTAAAGAATAATTATTTTTATTAATATTTTTAATATTATTAAAAAAATCTTTTTTATATGGAGGAAAAGGACATTTAGGAGACCATAAAGATATATTATTATAAAAATTATTACAATTTTTAATAAAAGGAATAATATCAAAATTATTAGAATTAATAAAATGATCAATATAAGAAGTAATTAAAAAACTCATTTTATTTTTAAAAATATTATTTAATCTTTTAAAATTAAAAAGATTTTTTTGATTAGGAACAATACCTAAATAAAAGATAGTAATAGTAGAAACAGGATCAGCTAATTTATGATCAAAATAAATTAAATAATTATTTTTAGTATTATATAATAAATTATTATACATTTTTTCAATTAAATTAATTTCATTATTAGATAAAATATCAGTAGAAATAGTAGGTTTAAAAGAATTATTAGGAAAAAGTAATTTACAAAATAATTTAAGATTAGATTTAAAATTAGAAATAATTCTAGATTTACCAAAATCAGAAATAAAAGGAACTAAAATAATAAAAATAAGTTTTAATTTATTTTTATTATGAATAGAATGTATAGAATCAGATAATTGAGAACCAGAATAAATACAATCATCAATAAAAAGAATAATATCATTATCTTTAAGATTATCAATATTATAAATAACAGAAGTTACAATAGAGAACTTAGATTTAATATAATTATGAATATATAAAAAAAGCCAATAATTTGATTTATATTCAAAATTAGGAAGATTTTTATTAATAAAAATATAAATATTAAAATTATTATTAAAAAAGGAAGAAAATTCATTAATACAAGAATTTAATCTAATTAAAAATTTTTCAAAAGAGATATGATCAGTATTATCAATAATTTTTTTACAAATATGTTTAACACTGGGGGTCGGCTAAATGAATAAATTGCCGAACTTTATTAAAATCAAAACTATGATCTAAAGGATATTTAGAAAAAGTAAGGTTTAATAAAGAATTTAAAATCATAGTTAATAATTAAAAAGTTTTAAATTTTTTATTTAAAGAATTATGTTTTTTATTTAAAGAATTCTTATTATTTAAAGAATTGTGTTTTTTATCAAGTTTTTTAATAAAATTAAAAAATCCTTTTTTATAAGGAGGAAAAGGACATTTAGGAGAATAAATATCAATATTATTAATATATTTATCACAATTATTAATAATAGGAATAATAGTAAAAGAATTAGAATTTAAAAAATCCTTATAAAAATTATGAATATCTTGCATATTAATTAATTCACGATTTTTAAAAAGTTTAGATAAAATAGAACTGAGTTTTTTAAATAATTTTTTATTATTATTATTAGGAACAAAACCAAGATAAAAATGAGTAATAGTAGAAATAGGATAGGCTAATTTATGATCAAAATAAATAGAATAAGAATTACTAAAATCTAATAATCCAGAATAAAAAGTAGAAATTAAATTAATTTCATCAGAAGTTAAAAAAGAATTAATAGGATAAATTAAATGATAATATTTAGAAAAAACTAAATTACAATAATATTTTAAACTAGGTATAGTATTAAAAAGTTCAGTAATAGTATCAATACCTCTACGAGAAATAAAAGGAACAAGAATAAAAATATTTAATTTCAATTTTTTAGAATTAACTAAATTATATCCGATATTATCACTCATTTGAAGACCAGAATAAATACAATCATCAATTAAAATAACAGTATCGTTATTAGTTAAAGAAGAATTAGAAATAAGATTATGAATTAAAATAATATTAAGTTTAGAAGAAGTTTTAAATTTAATATAATTTACAATATAATTATAAATCCATAAGTTAGATTTATAAATATAAGAAGTGTCATCATTAATATTAAAATTATTAAAATTATCAATTAAAATAAAAATAGGACGATAAAAATTTTTAATAGTAGATAATAAATAATTAATATTTTGATTTAAAATAATTAAAAAACGTTCAAAAGGGATATGAATAGTATTTGAAAGTAATTTAATAGAGATATCACGAACACTAGGATGACAATTAAAAATAAAATCATCAATATTAGCAATATTAAAACTATGATTTAAAGGATATTTATTAAAGGTATTTTGAAGTAAATGACTTAAAGGATATTTATTAGAATTATTATGAACTAAATTATTAAATGGATATTTATTAAAAATATTTTGAAGTAAATTACTAAATAACATAATTCTATAATAATATGTTATTAAAAATAAAATGACATTTTATGATGTAATAATAGATAATACAATAGAAATAAATAATATATTAGAAAAAGAATATAATGAAGAAATAAATAATGAAATATTAAAAATAGATTTACGAAAAAATATAAAAAATAATTATGAATTATTAGGAAGTACAGCAAATGCAATAGCATCATTAATAGAATATGATATACCAAATTATAAATGTTCAAGAATGTATATATATTATAATGAAAGAATAGAAACGGAAACATATAATATAAATAATTCAATAAACAGTATAATAAAATATAATTTTTGTTCAGAGGAAGAATATGAATATAATCAAGAGAAAATAAATGAAGAACCAGAAGAAGAGATATATAAGAAAGCATTAGAAAATGAATATAAATTTTCGATATTAAAAATAAAAAAAGATTTAAATAATTTATTATTATCATTAATAAATAATGAACCATTTATAATAACAATATTAATATTTGAAAGTTTTAAAATAGAAAATAAAGAAATAAAATTCCCGAAAAAAGGAGAGAAAGAGATAGGAGGAATAACAATAATAGTATATGGATATGATATAAGAAAACAAATATTTATAATAAAATTATTAAATAACTATTATGAATTACCATTTATATATTTATTAAAAGATAATTATTCATCAGATTGTTATATATTTGTATTAAGAAATTTAATAAATATAATGCCAAAATTAATAAAATTAGAAGAAGAAGAAAAAGAAGAAGAAGAAATAGAAGAAGAAGAAATAGATTTACGTGATAAATTTAAAGAAATATATGATCAGGGAAAAATATCAAGTTGTACAGCAAATGCATTAACATCAATATATGAATATGATAAAAAAGGATTTGAAGGTTCTAGATTATTTTTATATTATAATGAAAGATTATTAATAAATGAGACACATAAAGATGAGGGAGCATATTTAAGTGATGGAATAAAAGCACTAAAAAAATATGGAATATGTGAAGAGAAATATTTTCCTTATATAATAAAAAATGTATATAAAGAACCATCAAAAGAAGCATATGAGAATGGAAAAATAAATTATATAATAGAAGCAAAAGAGATATCGAATAATATAAAGGAAATAAAAAAATGGTTAAAAAGAAATGAACCAATAGTAATAGGAATAAAAATATATGATAATTTTATGAATTCAAAAACAGGAAAAATAGAAATACCAAAAGAGAATAATAAATATATAGGAGGACATGCAGTAATAATATGTGGATATAAAGAGAAAGAAAGAATATTTATAATGAGAAATTCATGGGGGAAATATTGGGGAGATAAAGGATATTTTTATATATCATATGATTATATAAATAATTCAGAATTATGTGGAGATTTATGGATAATTACAAGAATATTTGAATAAATTTTCAATAGAGATTAAACGTGAATTTAATTCTTTAATAGCTTCAACAAAAAGACCAGATAAATTACCATAAGAGATATTATAATAATTAGTAGTATTATCTAAATGAACAGCTTGAGGTAAAATAGAAAGAAGTTCTTGTGCAATTAAACCAGTTTCAGCATTACCAGTATCTTTACGAATATATGTATAACCATTAATTTTATTTATTTTTTCAATAGAATTAGAGATAATATTAAGATTTTTTTTAATTCGAATATCAGAAACATTACCAATAGTACCTTTAACAAAAACATTACTTTCGATATAAATATTAGAAGAGAAATAAGAATTGCCTTCAACATTAAAAATAAAACCATTACGTGAGATATTACTACCAATACAAACATTAATAGTTTCATTAGGAAAATTAGTAGCAAAACAATTAATAAAAGGAGTATTATTAATAGAAGATAAATTAACATTACCATAAACATTAAACATAGCATTAGTTTTTAAAGAATTAGTGGAAAAATCAGTTTCCCAATTTTTAAAATTAAATCCATTTTGAACTAAATATCTATAAGGGAATCCGAAAGCAATTTTATTAGTAGTATTATCAGGAATATCAACAGGATTTAAATCAAAAAGAATATTATTAGAAGAACCAATAACAAATAAATGTTGGTTACTATTATGTTTATAAATAAATCTATTATTATTAAAAAAATTAAAATTATTATTATTTAAATTAAAAGAATAAGAAGCATTAGAATTATTAAGAGAAAAAGTGGGAAAACTATTATTACCTAAAGCATTAATAGCAATAGAAGGATTAGTATTATTATAAAAAGAATGAACAGATAAACCATTATTATTATTAGAATTTAAATTAATACCTAAAGAGAAAGAATTAATAAAATTATTAGAAAAATTGGAATTATTAGAACCAATAAGAACATTAGTAGAAGGATTAAAAATATTAGAATTAGCAATTAAAGAAGAAGAAGAAATATTAGAAAATTTAAGATTAGTGATAGATATTTCATTAACATTAAGATTAGAAACATTAAGATTATTAATAAAAAGATTATTAAAAGAACCAAAATTAGCAATAATATTAGAAGAAATATTAGAATTAGAGAAAACTTTATTAATATTGGAAATATTACAAAAAGAGAAATTAATATTATTTTTAGAAGGAATACTAGAGAAATTTAAACATTCAAGATTAGTAATTTGTGATTTTTTATTAACATATAATTGATAATTAGAATTAGGAGAAATATCACCTAATGCTAATTTACCATCAGAGGATAAAGACATAGAAAAAAAATTATTAGAAGAAGCATAAATTAAATGAGAAGGAGGCTGAAAAATATAATTAATATAATCGATAAAATTTTTAAATTCAAAAGTGCCTAATTCAATATAAAGTCGTTGTTTAATAAAAATAGAGAAATCACCAGCAGTAAAAATTTTTTGTTCGAATTCTTTTAATAAAAAATTACTATCATAATAAGGTTTAATAGTATTATTTTTATAAATATAATTAATATAATTAATAAAATAATTACCAGAAATAATATCCATAGAAGGATTAATACGATTACCTTGAATATTAATTTCATTAATATCTAAATTAAGAAAAGTCGGAATATTAATAGTATAATTAATAAAAAAGTCAGTATCAAAATTTTTAAAAGAGAAAGGTAAATAATTATAAGAATTAATAGGAATAATATTAGAAATATTAGTATTAATAATTAAATCATTAAAAATGGAATTAGAAACATTAATAGTTTTACTATTAATAGAAGGTGGATTTAAAGAAAAAGAAGTAGTAAAAATATTACTAGAAAAATTAAAAATATAATTATCAAATTTAGAATTAGAATAACCAATAATTAAATCATCATTATTAAAAATAGGAATATCTTGTCTAGAAGCAATAAAAAGTAAATTAATAGGATTAGAAGTTCTATAATTATTATTACTATTATAATTTAAATTAAAATTAAGAATAGGTGGATTAACAATATTTCTATTATCATCATTAATATTAATATAAATTTGATTACTAATATTATTATTAGAATTACCAATACTAATAAAACCTTTATTAGAAATTTTAAATAAATCATTAGAATTAGAAGAATATAGATTAGAGAAATTAAAAATTATAGGAATATTAGAAGAAGATAAATTAATATCAATAGGATATTTAGCAATATTAGAACCAATACCAATAAAACCATTATTATTTAAACTAAAAATACGATTACTAGAATTACTAGTAATAAAATTACGATTATGAATATCAATAATATTACAGTCAATAGAAAAACGATTAATATTAATAGAAGGAATAGGATAAATAGTATCATTATTAATATTAATAGAACCTTTAGTATAAAAATTATCAACAATAAGATGATTAAATTTAACAGTTTCAATAGTAACAGGAACATCAGGTGTAATAGATTTAATAAAATTAGTATAAATAATATTATTAGAATTAAGAATTAAATTATCTTTAAAAAAAATACCATTACTATCAATAAATAATTTATTACTATTATTAAAATTAATAGATAAATTAGAATTATTAATTCTAAAAATTTCTTGATTATTAGAATTAATAGTAGAAAGATAATTATTAGAATTATGAAATTTAAAAATAGAATTAGAATGAATAAAAGACATATTATTTGAAGTATTAAAATTAGATTTAATATATAAATCATTAGAGAAATGGGATTTTAAAATAGAAGAATTAAAAATATTAAAATTATCTTTATTAATAACAAAAGAATTATTAGAAAAACCAAAATAATATTGATTTTTAAAGTTAATAACAGCATCTTTAAAACTACTATCATCCGTATTTAAAAGGATAATATTAGAATTAAAAAAAGAATTAAAATATAATCTATTATCGTTTATAGTTTCATTTTTTAAAGTTCCGATTGATATAGACATTATTATTTAATATTAATATTATTATTATTTATATAAAAAAGATATAAGAATAAGATATAAATATTAAAATGTAAAAAAAGTATATAAGAATAAGATATAAATATTAAAATGTAAAAAAAGTATATAAGAATAAGATATAAATATTAAAATGTAAAAAAAGTATATAAGAATAAGATATAAATATTAAAACTTCAATTATTTTTATTTAATATAGCGGAAGGTTGCCCGAGCGGTTTAAGGGGAATGACTTAAGATCATTTATACTTCGGTATGCATGGGTTCGAATCCCATACCTTCTACATTTGTGTAAATTCTGCTATATTTATTTTTCTATTATAAAAATAACAATGGAAAATTTAGAACAAGAAATTAAATCAATAGAATATAATGAAATAATAATATCAATAGAATATGAAAATAATAATATAGAAATAGTAGAAAAAAATAAAGATGGATATAGAAAATTGTATGATGCATGGTTAAAAGAACAACCAATGTTTATATCAGATATATATAAAACACAAATGAGAGATTTAACATTTGCATCAAGAGGAAATGAGAATGCATTAAATGATTTAAATACATTTTTATCAGAAAATAATAAAGAACAAGCAACAGAATTTATAATATATATGAGAAAAAGAGATTTAACTTATGAAAAATCAAAATGGACAAAAAAATAAATATTTAAGAATAAAAAAGAATAATAATAGTAAATAATGATAATAGGAGGATTATTAATAACAACAACATTAATAATATATTATTTATATTATCCTAAAATGTCACCAAAAGGAAGTTTAGGATATTATAAATATAAATGGAAAGAAATATCAAATAATTATAAATTAATAAAATAAAAAAATAATTATTTTTTTAAATTATAGTATTTATTTTATAACTACTATAATGTTAAGTATAAGGTTCATAAATCATTTATTATAATAATATATCTTTTTATTATAGATAAAATGGATATTAAACCAAAAAAATGGGTTTTACCAAATAGAATAGGATATAATGAACAAATATTAAAAACATTTAAACCAGAAGATTATAAATTAAAAAATAAAAGATTATATCCTCAACAAAGATTAATAAAAGATTATATTCAAATAAATAGTCCATATAGAGGATTATTATTATATCATGAATTAGGTTCAGGAAAATCAGGTGCATCAATAGCAGCATCAGAAGGATATATAAATAAAAAAAAGATATATATATTAACACCAGCATCATTAGCAACAAATTATGAAAATGAAATATTAAAATTTAGTTCAGTAGGTTTTAATTTAAAAAAGGATTGGACATTAGTAAATTTAAATAAAAATAATGAAAAGGTAGTAGAAATATTAAAAAATAAATATGCAATAACAACAGAAATAATAAAAAAAGATGGATTAATATGGATTCCATTATATGAAAATGATATACCAAATGCCACAATAATAAAATCAATAGTAAATGAAATAGATAAACCAATAATAAATATAATAACATCACATATAATAAGAAATCGTTATAAATTTATAAGTTATAATGGATTAAATAATAAAATGATAGAAGGATTAGGGAAAACACCATTTGATAATTCATTTGTAATAATAGATGAAGTACATAATTTTTCAAGTAGAATAGTAAATGGAAGTAGATTAACAAAAAAAATATATGAGAAAATAATGAATGCGAGAGATTGTAAAGTATTATTATTATCGGGAACACCAATAATAAATAATCCATATGAAATAGCAACAATAATTAATTTAATACGTGGATATATGAATATATATAAATTATCATATACATTAACAAAAGATAATATAATATTAGAAGATTTAATAAAACAATTAGAGAATGATAATTTAATGTCAATAATAGATGAAATATATTTTGAAGAAGAACATAAAAAAATATCAATAGTATTATTACCAATAAATTATAAAAAAATAAAAGATACAATAATACAAAAGGAAGAATGGGAAAATAAAAATGTGATACCATTAATAATAGAAAGTTTAAATAAAATAGAAGGATTAGAAATAGAAATAAAATATATAACTAGTTATTATAATGCATTACCAAGTATACCAAAAGAATTTAATGATAAATTTTTAGATCTAACAGATGAAGATGAACCAAAAATAATAAATAGTGATTTATTTATGCGTCGAATATTAGGAACAATAAGTTATTATAGTACAACAGGAAGTGAATTATTTCCTACACGAAATGATGATATAATTAGATATTTAGATATGACAAATACACAATTAACAAATTATGCAACAGTGAGAACAATAGAACGAAGTATGGATGCAAAAAAAGGAGGTGTAATGTCAGATAAATCATCAGTATATAGGGCATTTAGTAGAATGGTCTGTAATTTTAGTTTTCCAGAAAATATAAAAAGAGAATACCCGTTAGATATAAAAAAGGCAATGAAACAAGAAATAGATGAAGAAGAAGATATATTAAAAAGAATAACAAGAGATAGACGAATATTAAAACCAAAAATAACAGATATGTATGAAACTAAATTAAATATAGCAATAAATGAATTAATAGAAGGAGATTATTTAAAATATGAAAATGTAAAGAAATTATATAGTCCAAAATATGCAGCAATATATGATGATATAGAAACATCACCCGGATCAGTATTAATATATTCACAATTTCGAAAAGTAGAAGGATTAGGATTATTAAAAGAATTTTTAAAAAAAAATGGATATATAGAAATAAATTTAAAAAAGGTAGAAGGAGAATATAAATTAATAGATGAAAATGTATTTGAGAAAAGATATGATAATAGACGATTTGTAATATTTGATCAAGATAAACAGAAAACAGAAATATTAAAAAAAATATTTAATGGAGATTTAGAAAATATTTCATATGAAATTAAAAAACATTTACCAGAAGATATTAATCAATTATATGGAAAATTAGTTAAAATATTTTGTATTACAGCAAGTGGAGCAGAGGGAATATCTTTAAAAAATGTAAGAAGAGTATTAATATTAGAACCATATTGGAATAATATAAGAATAGAACAAGTAATAGGTCGTGCAATACGTTCAGGTTCTCATGAAAAATTACCATTAAAAGATAGAAATGTAACAGTATTTAAATATATAATGAGAATAACAAAAGAACAACAAGAAAAGAATTATACAATAGCAACATTAGATGATGGAAAAACAACAGATGAACATATATTAACAATAGCAGAGAAAAAATTTTCAATAATAAATAAATTTTTATTAATGTTAAAAGCTAGTTCATTTGATTGTATAATAAATTCGGAACAAAATAAACCATTAAAAAATAATTATAAATGTTATAGTTGGCCAATAGGAATAAATAAAAATGATTTATCATATACAATAGATATAAAAGATGATTATAAAATAATAACTTATAAAAATAGACAAATAGTAAAAAAAGGAAAAGGAAAAGTAATATCAAAAAATGGAAAAAAATATGTAGAATTAAATGGAAAAATATATAATTATTATAGTTATATAAATGCAGGAATATTAATAAGTGAAGAAATATAAAGTTATATTAGATATAATAATTTAATATGAATATTTGTATATTTAGAAATATAAATAATTGTAGATGTTGTAATTATAAAGCAAAAAAAAATTATTGTAATTTACATATAAATAATAGAAATATAATATATGAAATAATATATGAAGCAATAGGTTCAAAACAAATAAAAACAAATCAGGATATATATGAAATATTCAAATATATATATGAAAATGATAAAATCTATATAAAAGAATTAATATTTAAAAAAATACTAACCACATTATTTATAAAATCAAAAAGTTTAAAAAATATATATCCAAATTTAAATAATATAAATGAAATATATAATTTAAATTTAAATACCTATAATATAGATAAAAAATTAAAAAAAAATAATTATAAAGAATTAAAAAAAATTAAAAATATAATATTATTATATTTATTAAAAAATCATATTTATAATTATAATATAACTTATATTAATTCAAATGATCCATTTACATTTGATTTAATAGAAGATATACCAATAAAAGAAAGATTTATATTTAAAGATAATGAAAATAATTATTGTTTTAGAGCAAATGAATTTAAATATTTTATTGCAAAAAATGGAAATTGGAATCCATATACAAAAAATCTAATATCATATCATATAATAAATAAATTAACATTATATATAAATTATTTTAAATTAGAATTAATAAATGAAAATAAATGGACAACATTAAATCAAGCATATACAGATGTATCACAATTAATAGAAAAAATAGGATTTTATACAAATACTGATTGGTTTTTAAAATTAACATCTAAACAAATAAAAAATATAATAAAAATATTTAAATTAATATCAAAAAATAATAATTATTTTAATGATATAAATGAAGAAAATATATTTTATGATTTTGCAAAAGAAATAATGAATTTATTTGAAGATGGAAATTCAAAATTTTTTTTATGTTGTAATTTTATGAAATCCTTAGGTTTATATAGTAATGATTTTTATAATAGTTTACCAGAATGGTTATCTGATATAGAAAATCCAATAATTATAACTAATAATAGAAATTATGAAATACTTTATTTAATAAATATAATAGATGAATAATTATAAAATAGAAGAAGAACCAATAAAAAAAAAGGATTTTTATTATACATTAAAATTAAGAACAGCAATTATAGGATTTATATTATATTTATTATTATCAAGTAATACAGCATTTAAAGTTTTAAATATAATATTATCAGTATTTATTAATAATCTCAATATTATTAATGATCAAAAAGAAATATCATTTATAGGAAAATTAATAATGGCTATTATAATTGCTATTATATTATTTATATTTTAAATTTATTTTTTTATTTATAATGAAATATTATATTATAATAAAATTTAGAAAAATAATAGAATTAATAAAATAAAAAATTATAAAATTTAAAAAATAATAAATAATTATAAAATTTAGAACAATAATAAATATTATAATATAAATAATAATAGAATTTAAAAAAATAATAGAATTAATAAAATAAAAAAATAATAAAATTTAGAAAAATAATAGAATTAAAAAATAATAAAATTTAGAAAAATAATAGAATTAAAAAATAATAAAATTTAGAAAAATAATAGAATTAAAAAATAATAAAATTTAGAAAAATAATAGAATTAATAAAATAATAAAATTTAGAAAAATAATAGAATTAATAAAATAATAAAATTTAGAAAAATAATAAAATTAATAAAATAATAAAATTTAGAAAATAATAAATATTATAATATAAATAATAATAAAATTAAAAAAATAAACAAAAATTAATTATATTTAAAAATTTAATTATTAATTTAATTTTCTAGATCTACCTCCTTTTTTTTTCTCAACTGATGTTGAAGGTTCAATAGTATCTGATTTTTTATCTTCTGTATATTCATCATCACTATTATCAATTTTAGTATTATCTAAATGACTAGAAGTATCATCATTATTTTCAAATTCTTCTTCTTCATCATCTTCTTTAGAATCTACTTTTTCAGTATCACTATCATCAATAAATGTAATATCATTACTAACAGAACGTTGAAATTTTCCAGTAATTAATTTCCAAGTGCATCCAAATTTACCACCGGCAAACCAGATACTATTTAATTCTACAATTAATTGTGCTTTACCACCTTTAAGTTTAGAAAGAATATCTTGTAAATCAATAGCTTCACCATTCATATTATAACTACTGAAATTAAATTTATCATTTTCATTATCAAATGGAAGTTTAAAACGAATTGTAGGAGGATATTTTCCAACAATTTTACCAGTATTTTTATCTTTATCAATTTTAATAATAGGAGAAAACATTTTATTAACAATTATTTTTTGTCCATCAAAATCATCTTTAAACCAAGGTTGTCTATTTTCAAAAGCATCATCAATTATTTTACTTTCAATTTCTTTTAATTTAGATAAGAATGCATCAATTTTAGGATTTTCATCATGACCTTTAAAAGAAAGAGTTAAATCAAATTTTTTATCTTTTTTTAAAATATCAGTTTTTGCATTTTTATCTTCAAAACCTCCTTCACTAACACCATAAGGTAAATACATAACAGGAGTTTGAATTTTTAATTTTCCAGTTCCATAATTAATATAAACAGATTTAGCGCCAGAAGTAAGTGTTTTAGGTTCAGAATATCTAAAATTAGTTACATTAATATTTTTTGGTAAAATTGGTGCAGACATTTAGTTTAATATATTATATAATTATTTCTTTAAATAAAAAATCATTTTTTTATTTCTATAGTTTAGAATTAATATGACTAATAAAAATATACCTATAAATATAATATCAGTAGTTGAAGATAATAATAGTTTTTATAGATCAATTTATGGATATATGTTAGTAAATAATCAAATATCGACATTATTTAAAAAAATGGAAATAGAACCATATAAAAAAGAGAATGATTCGCAAATAATAAAAGAAAGTGGAAATAAATATAAATTAATAACTAATTCAAATGAATTATTATTTATAAATAAAATTCGTGCAATATTATATAATAAAATAATAAATTTTGCAACATCAACAGTATTACGTTTTTTATTAGATATATTAGAAAAAGATGAGAAAGAGTATGAAGAATATAAAAAACAATATAATGTTCCTGAATGGTTTAAGGAAATACCAAAATTAGATAATAAAAATATATATGTATTAGATTTAATAAGATATATAGCAGAAATAATAAAAAATACAGAAAGTGAATTTTTATATACATTAGAATATTTTATGACATATGATATATTATTAGATTATGGTTATGAATTAGATGATTCAAGTATAGTAAGTGAGAATACACAAATACAAAAATATAATAATAAAAAAATATATATAAAACAAACAGAAAAATTTAGAAGATATAAATTTATATCATTTGATAATAATCATATAAAGATAGAACAAAAAGGAGGAAAAAATAAAAAAAAATGATTTATAGTTTAAATAATAATTTAAATTATAATGACTACAAATATAAATAATAAACATATAATAAGAAATAAATTAGTAGAATTATTACAAAATGAATTAAAATTAACAGAATTAGAAGCAAAAGATTTAGAAATAGGTATATTTAATTCATGTATAGATTATGCAAATTCACTTAAAATACCAACATCATGGTCATGTGAATTATTTGCAGAGACCTATATAAATATAGGAATAAGTATATATTCAAATTTAGATGAAAAATGTTATATAAAAAATAAAAGTTTAATGAAAAAATTAAAAAATAAAGAAATATTACCTCATAAAATAGCTTATATGACATCGGAAGAAATGTTTCCAGAAATATGGAAAGAAATAATGGAAAAACGAGAACGAAAAATTAAAGCAGCATATGAAATAAAACAAGTATCAATGACAGATACAATAAAATGTGGAAAATGTAAAAATAATAAAATAACATATTATGAATTACAAACAAGAAGTGGAGATGAAGCAATAACACAATATTTTAATTGTATATGTTGTGGTCATAAATGGAAATATTGATTTAAAGATAAAATAAAAATAAAAATAAATGAAATATTTAATATTTTTATTTTTAAGTATAACAAATGCAATATATAATTATAATTATGATAAATATATAAATAAAGATATATCAAGTTTATTATTAAAAAATATGGAAAGACCGTTTTATTCATCAAAATATTATTATTCATCACATTATATAAAAATGGATTTAAATAAATCAAATTTTACACAAAAATGAATAAATAAATATATAAATAAATAAAAAATATGACATCAAATGAATTTATATCGGGTATATTTACAGGTATAGCATCATCAATTATTTTTAATCCAATAGATAAATTAATTTTTATGTGTTGTTTAAATAATCAATCGATATTAAATTATAAAATATGGTCTAATTTATATCAAGGTTCATTAAATACCATAACAACTCGAATGATAACATCAGGACTTTATTTTACATATTTAGATCATTATTCAAATACAACAAATAATAAATTTGAAGTAGCATTAACAACATCAATATTATGTAGTGTAACAAGTCCATTACAATTAATAAAATGTCGTGCATGGTATAAAAAAGAATCAATGTCAAAAATATTTAAATTAATTTATAAAACAAATGGGATATTCGGTTTTGGTCGTGGTGCAATTCCTTTAATATTAAGAGATATTGTATTTAATAGTATATATCTTAATTATAAAGAAAAAAATAATCATACAAAAAATATATTAGTAATAACATCAGGAATAATAATATCATCACCATTAAATTTAATAAAAAATAAAAAATATGCAACAAATGAAAATTTAAAAGAAATAATAAAAAATTTTAAATTTTCTCAATTAGGTTTATCAATGTCAATTACTAGAAATTGTTTAAGTTTTTATATGGGACAATTAATATATGATAATTGTAAAAGATATTTAATATAAATAATAATTAATTTTGTTATTTATACATTTATTTTACTTCCATTAGAATTAGAAGTAATATCAGCAGAGTTTTAAAAAAATTAGATTTAGATAAAGAAGAAATATCAGTTTTTTTTAAATAGAATTAGAAGATTTATTAGAAGATTTATTAGAAGATTTATTAGAAGATTTATTAGAAGATTTATTAGAAGATTTATCAGAAAAATCTTTAAAAAAATGTTTAGAAGAATGTTTAGAAGAAAGTTTAGAAAAATGTTTAGAAGAATGTTTAGAAGAAAGTTTAGAAGAAAGTTTAGAAGAAAGTTTAGAAAAATGTTTAGAAGAATGTTTAGAAGAAAGTTTAGAAGAAAGTTTAGAAGAAAGTTTAGAAGAATGTATTAACTTACTTTTTATAGGACTATAAATTTCAGTAAAATGACTTTTAATCATATCATAAACTATAAATTTTAAATCTTTTAATGTATATTTATAATCAGGAACTTTAACTAATTTAAATAATTCAAATTCTTTTAAAACTTCTTGTTCATTCATTTTTTTTATATTATATAATTCATTAATTATATTATCTATTGTTGTTATTTTATCATAATTTTTTAATTTTAAAATATTATCAGTTTTATTATGTATAACATAAAGAAATATTAATTCAGTATTTTTATCATTAAAATAAAAATCATTAGTATCAAAATTATTATCAGTAAATAATTTACAATTATTATTTTTTAAATAATAACTATAATTATTATATAAATCTGTAATATTCCAATTATTTAATTTTTCTATATCACAATTTTGTATATATATATCATTTATTATATTTATAGGATTAAAATCTTTTTTAAACCATCCTTTATATATATATTTATTATTATTAAAAGTAAAAATAATAATACTTTTACTAGGGTCATCTTTATTTTTTAATATTATAGAATCTAATATATATTTTTTTTTATTAAATGTAATATAATTTGAAATATTTTCATTTATTGAAGTTTTATCATGATAATTACTAAAATCAATATTATATAAATTTAAATTAAAAATATCATTACTATCTTTTTTTAAATTTTTATTATAATATTTTTTATAAAATTTAAAAAGATTTGTATTATATTTATGATGTATAATAAATAAAATATCAGGATTATTAATTTCTTTAAGAGTATTTTTATAAATTTTAGAATTATTAATATTAGATAAATTAATAAAACCATTTAAATCTGTAATTTTATATAAATTAATAAGATTAGATTTTTTAGAAATAGTAATTTCAATACAATTAATATTTAAATTATTAAAAAATTTAATAATATCATAATCTTTCCATAATTGATTATTATTATTTAAATTAGTTAATTTATAATAAATATAAGTATTAATTAATTTAGTTAAAGAATTAAAAATATTAGGAGAATTGCGATATTTAGTTAAAATTAATTTAATAATTAAAAAAATACGATTATTATTATCCCATGAAAAACATTTTTTTAACATTAAATTAGTAATATTTGAACTATAAAAAATTAAAGCCATAATATTATTAATCCATTCTAAATTATAAAATTGATTAATAGGAAACATATTATTAATTCTATTAATAATTAAAATAAAAAATTAGGAGATATTATTAATAATAATATTTCTTAATTGAATTTTATTTTTATTTTTAAATAGATTAATATTTTTGATTTTAAAAATATTAATAATAAATTTAATTAAATCATTTTTAGATAATTTAAATAATAAATTATTTAAATTATTTTTTTTAATTAAAATAGCATCATTATTTAAATTATAAAATTTTTTAAGTTTTTTTTTATAAAGAATTTGTAAATCAGAAATATTTAAATTATTAAAATTAAATCTATATCTTTTATTTTTATAAAAATGAATATTAATAAAAATTAAATTTTTAATTAAATCTTCTTTTGTCATATTATCAATATCATAAAAATCATAAATAATATTACTAATATTAGATAATTTTAAATTACTAGAAGTATTAGAATTATTATAATTATCAGAATTATTAGAATTATTAGAATTATTAGAATTATTAGAATTATTAGAATTAATATTATCACGAGTGTAAATTAAAATACGATTACCTTTAGAAAAAGAATAAATAAAATCATTATTTTTTTTAGAAATAGAAAAATTAATATTACAAAAATTAGGATCTAATTTAAATTGTTTATTATCTCTTAAATTCCAATTATATTTAATTAAACAAGGTTCAAAATTATTAGTATTTGCATTTTGTTTATTAATTCCATCATAAATAAAATGTTTATTATTATGAGTAATACCGGTAATTAAATTATTAGTATTATTATTATCATCAAAATTATCAATTAAAATAGAATCTAAAATATATTTATATCCATTACAATAAATAATATCCTCATATGTATCAATACCAGAAAAATAAATATTATATAAATCACTATCAATAACTAATTTATTTAAATAAGAAATAGGACATAAAGAATATTCAATTTTAATTGGTTTTTTTTTAGGTAATTTTAAATTATATTTATGAGAATGGTATAAAACATCATTTATAATAGAATTATAAAATAAATTTAAATCAGTATGATAAACAACTAAAACATCAGGAATATTATCAATAATATTTTTAGTTTCAAAATAAGTAGAAAAAGAATTAATATTAGTTTTACATTTAATATTTTTGTAAAAATTTCTATTAATTTCAAAAAATTTATTAAAATTTAAATAATATTTATTTCTAGCATCATCATAAATAATATCTAAAGTATTAACATTCATTAATTTAAAAAAATTAATAATATCTCTAGAATACCATTCTTTATTTTGTTTAAAATTTATTTTAATTTGTTTATCAAAATCAAATTTATATAACATTTTTAATAAAATTAATTCTGGTTTTAATTTATTAAAAAAAGGTTGAACTTTTTCGGGATTATTATAATATTTTAATAAAATAGCTTTTAAAATATTAAAAAAACTATCATTTTTATCCCATGTTTTAGAAGCTTTAATAACTGCATTACGTGTATATTGACTATATAAAGAAACCATAAGAATAGCATTAAACCATTTAGTATTTGTAAATTGAGGAATAACAGATATATTATTCATTAAATTCTATTAAATATTTAATATAATATAAAATTAGAATAAATAGATATAAAGTTAATAAAAATAATCCTTAAATAAATTTATAGCAAACATAAATTAGTATTTTAATAAATAATTTGATATTTTTATAAATTATTGGAAATATTTAATAAATTATTAGATATATTTATAAATTATTGGATATTTTTATAAAATATTAAAAAAATAAATTAGTATATTTATAAATTATTGGATATTTTTATAAAA
>Ga0172367_10001475_pt1 | contig 33947 bp, 31 predicted proteins | sample Lak10m_FD_114542 | JGI IMG/M metagenome (GOLD analysis project Ga0172367, IMG submission 114542) | Freshwater microbial communities from Kabuno Bay, South-Kivu, Congo - kab_022012_10m | ecosystem: Environmental > Aquatic > Freshwater > Lake | place: Democratic Republic of the Congo: South-Kivu...
CGGATCGCGGTCTCGAACATCGGATAGACCTGCACGGGCATCGTGATGCCGCGGGCGATCTCGGCCTCGTGGTTCATGACGAGGTCCTCGCCGAGCAGGGTCGGGTACGAGTCGGGCGGGGCGACCGGCCAGTCGAGCTCGACCCCCTGCTTGCGTGCACGCGACCGCGTCTTCCAGGCCTCGCCGCCGGTGAGGATGGCGAGGTCGATCTCGCCGCGCTGGATCTGCAGGGCGGTCGTGTTGACGAGCGTCTGCGGGCTGTTGCCACCCATCGTCGTGACACCGAGTTCGCGCGGCGACTGCCCGAGGCGCTGGGCGACCACCCATGTCGGGTTCCCGTAGCGGAAGCACAGCAGCCCGACCACGCGGATGGCGTCGGCGGCGGGGACGTCGGCGAGTCCGGCATCGGCGGCGGCCGACCGGATGGCCTGTTCCATGAGCGCCGTGGCGTCGAGTGCGTCGTCGAGCCCCGCGGCGCGGTGGAGGGCCTGTCCGGCTCCGACGAGGACGGGCGTGCGGGGGTCGATCGAGGTCATGGGGCAAGGGTAGGTGGCACGCCCGCGTGTTCACCGAGCCGGACCCCGGCGACCCGCGGCCGTGACCCAACCAGGCGTCGGTCGGACCGATGGCTGATGTTCTGCGATGCGGAATGGGCACCTTTCGTGCGGCCTCCTACACTCAGCGCAATGTCACGCATCGCCATCGGCTCCGACCACGCCGGCTTCGATCTCAAGCAGCACCTCGTCACGTTCCTGCAGGGTCAGGGCCACGACGTGGTCGACCTCGGGACGCACAGCACCGAGAGCTGCGACTACCCGCCGATCTGTGCCGCCGTCGGGCGCGCCGTCCGCGACGGCGAGGTCGAGGTCGGCATCGTGATGGGCGGCAGCGGCCAGGGCGAGCAACTGGCGGCCAACAAGGTGCGAGGCGTCCGTGCCGCACTCTGCAACGACCTCTACACGGCCCGCATGGCCCGCTCTCACAACGACGCGAACGTCCTCAGCATCGGTGGTCGTGTCGTCGGCATCGGGCTCGCCGAGGAGATCGTCACGACCTTCCTCTCCACCCCGTTCGAGGGTGGCCGCCACGCCCGTCGCGTGGAGCAACTGATGCAGATCGAGGCCGACGAAGCCGGTCGCTGACCGCCTCGCCGCACATCACCCCTCACGCCCTCCCGTCACGAAAGACACCGCCATGCCCTTCCCGAGCGACACCAACCCCGACACCACGGTCTTCGACCTGATCGACCGCGAGGTCGAGCGTCAGTGCACCGGTCTGCAGCTGATCGCCAGCGAGAACTTCACCTCGCCGGCCGTCATGCGCGCCGTCGGCAGCGCACTCACGAACAAGTACGCCGAGGGTTACCCGGGCAAGCGGTACTACGGCGGCAACGCCGTCATCGACGACATCGAGGCCCTCGCCATCGAGCGCGTCAAGGAACTGTTCGGGGCCGATCACGCCAACGTCCAGCCGCACTCGGGTGCCAACGCCAACATGTGCGCCTATCAGGCGATTCTCCAGCCGGGCGACACCGTGCTCGGTCTGAGCCTCGACCACGGTGGCCACCTGACCCACGGGTCGCCGGTCAACGCCAGCGGCCTGATGTACCGCTTCGTGCCGTACAAGGTGACGCCCGGCGACGAGCGCATCGACATGGACCAGGTCCGCGACCTCGCCCTCGAGCACCGTCCGAAGCTGATCGTGGCCGGAACCACGAGCTACCCGCGCCGTCTCGACCCCGAGGCCTTCAAGGCCATCGCCGACGAGGTCGGGGCGATGTTCCTGTTCGACGCTGCGCACCTCGCCGGACTCATCGCCGGTGGCGTGTACCCGAACCCCGTCCCGCACGCCGACATCGTGACCTTCACGACCCACAAGACCCTCCGCGGCCCGCGTGGCGGGACGATCCTGTGCAAGAAGGAGTTCGCCGCGGCGATCGACAAGGCGGTGTTCCCGGGCTGGCAGGGTGGCCCGCTCGAGCACGTGATCGCCGGCAAGGCCGTGGCCTTCTTCGAGGCGATGCAGCCGTCGTTCAAGGAGTACGCACGCCAGATCCTCCTCAACGCCGATGCCCTCGCCGAGGGTTTGGTGCGTGAGGGCTTCCGCCTCGTCAGCGGCGGCACCGACAGCCACCTGATGGTCGTCGACCTGCGTCCCTTCGACGCCGACCTCACCGGCAAGGAGGCCCAGGCGGTCCTCGACCTCGGTGGCATCACGCTCAACAAGAACAACGTCCCCGACGACCCGCGGAGCCCGTTCGTCACGTCGGGTGTCCGGATCGGCACCCCGTCGGTGACGACCCAGGGGATGAAGGAGCCGGAGATGGCCGAGATCGCCTCGCTCATCGCTCGCGTGCTGCGCCATCGGGCCGACGCCTCCGCCGTGGCTGCGGCGCGGGCCGAGGTCGCGGCGCTCTGCGCCCGGTTCCCCGCCTACTGAGCGGCCCACCGACCCGTGCGCACTAGGGTCGGGGTGTGATGCCCGGCACCGGTGAGTACCTCGTCCTCGGGCTGATCGCGGCACTGACGACCTTCGCCGCCACGCCGCTCGTCGAGCGCCTCGCCCACCGCAAGGGGTGGGTCGTCCAACCCGACGCGCGGCGTGTGCACACGGTCGCGACTCCCGACGTCGGGGGCATCGCGATGTTCATCGGCTTCGTGGTCACCTTCGTCGTGGCGTGGTGCTGGGACGCCTTCGACCCCCTGTTCGCGCGCAACAGCGAACCCTTCGGCGTGCTGCTCGCAGCGGCCGTCATGTTCGCCGTCGGTTTCGTCGACGACGTACGCGAGATTTCGGCGCCCGCCAAGGTCGTCGGCACGATCGTGGTCGGCGTGATCCTCGTCGCCTTCGGCGTCACGATGTTCTACTTCCGTGTCCCGTACGCAGGGGTCTTCATCCTCACCAACGACTGGATCCCGTTGATCACGGTCCTGTGGTTGCTCGGCATGACCAATGCGATCAACCTGATCGACGGGCTCGACGGTCTCGCCGCTGGCATCGTGGCGATCGGGGCCGGATCGTTCTTCCTGTACAGCCAGCGCCTCGCCGACCCCACGATCGGGATGCTCACCCCGCCCAACATCGGGCCGCTGATCGCGATCCTCGCGGTCGGGATGTGCGTCGGGTTCCTTCCGCACAACTTCAACCCGGCGCGGATCTTCATGGGCGACGGGGGAGCACTGCTGCTCGGGACACTGATGGCGGTCAGCACGAGCGTGGTGGGTGGGCGTGCCGACCCGACTGCCCAGCGGTTCGTCGGGCAGACGTACTTCTTCCTCGCCCCGCTGTTCATCCCCCTGCTCATCCTCGGCGTGCCGATCCTCGACACGCTCTTCGCGATCATCCGCCGGGCCGCCCGTCGGCAGGGTGTCGCGTCGGCCGACAAGGGCCATCTCCACCACCGGCTGATGGAGATGGGACACGGTCAGCGTCGCTCGGTGCTGATCCTGTGGGCCTGGACCGGACTGCTGTCGGCCTTCGTGCTCTACCCCGTGTTCACCAACAGCGGTGTGAGCTACGTGCCCATCGGTCTGGCGATGCTCGGACTCGTGTTGTACACGGTGTTCCACCCGCAGATCCGTCGTGAGCGGAGTGTGCGAAACGACGGCGCGTCCGGCTAGATTGTTCGTGCGTTCACAAGCCGACCGAGCCCCTGGTCGGCACGCGACCGAGGTACCACGTCCCCGTGAAGCTCCTGCCCGACAGGCGAACCATTCTCAAGGCGCAGGAGTCGGGTCAGACCCTTGGCCGCGGCATGGATTTCGCCCTCGTCGTGCTCGTGTTCCTCGGTATCGGCTGGGCACTCGACAGCTGGCTCGACACGCGTCCGGGCTTCATGATCGGCCTCGTCGTCTTCTCGGTGGTCGGCCAGTTCGTGAAGATGTACTACGAGTACACCGCCACGATGCAGGCTCTCGAGAGCCAGCGCGCGGCCGGCGGCCGGTCGTCGGTCGCCACCCCGGCCGGAGCCTCCTCCGTCCCGTCGGTCCCGTCGCTGTCGTCGGAGGAGTCGGCGTGAGCCAGGCCGATCCGAACGCCTTCGTGACCGCACTCGAGGGCCCCGCCCCCGAGGTCTCGATCTCACGCGACATGGTCCGCCGTGGCGCCATCGCTGCCCCCGTGCTCATCGCGGTGTGCGGCGTCATCTGGGGAATGGAGGGTGCGTGGTCGTCGGCCTACGCGATCGCCCTCGTCCTCGTCAACTTCGCGCTGGCGGCCGCCCTGGTCGCCGGCACGGCCCGGATCAGCATCGGCCTCATGATGGGCGCCGTGCTGTTCGGGTATCTGGTGCGTCTCGGCCTGATCCTCGTGGCCGTGCTGCTCGTCCGTCATGCGTCGTGGATTTCACTTCCGGCACTCGGAGCGAGCATCATCGTGACGCACCTCGGTCTCTTGGTGTGGGAGCTCAAGTACGTGGCTCTCTCGCTGGCTCATCCCGGCTTGAAGCCGAGTCGCGCCCCGCGAACCGCCTAGAGTCTCCCCGCCGTCCCCCGTCCCTTCGTTCGAACCCACAGGAAATGTCGTGATCGCCGAATCCTTCTCCTTTCCCGAGATCAACTCGATCCTGCGCTGGAAGGACCTGTTCAGCTCGTTCAACAAGATCGCCCTGATCGCGGTCGCCGCGGCCGTCATCGGCTCGCTGGTGTTCATCCTCGCCGGTCGCAAGAACGCCGCCGAGGCGCCCAAGGGCGTGCGCAACCTCGCCGAGTCGACGGTCGAGTTCATCGAGAACGGCATCGTGATGCAGACCATGGGCAAGGACGGCCTCGGCTGGACCCCGTTCCTGCTCAGCCTGTTCCTGTTCATCTACCTGTGCAACGTGCCGGGCATCATCCCGTTCCTGCAGATGCCGGCGACGGCCCGCATGGCGATCCCGATGTTCCTCGCCCTCCTCGTGTGGGTCGTCTACAACGGCGTCGGTCTCAAGCACCAGGGCATCAAGTACCTCACCCACACGATCTGGCCCCCCGGTGTCCCGGTGGCGCTCAAGCCGCTCGTGGGCGTCATCGAGTTCATCTCGAACATCATCGTCCGCCCGTTCTCGCTGACGGTGCGACTCTTCGCCAACATGCTCGCCGGTCACATCCTGCTCGTGACCTTCGCGCTGCTCACGCAGTCGCTGATCACGGCCGAGACCATGCAGTTCCTGCTGAAGCCGATGGCCATCCTGCCCTTCTTCATGCTCGTGTTCCTCACGGCGTTCGAAGTGCTCGTGGCCTTCCTGCAGGCGTACATCTTCACGATCCTCACGGCCGTGTACATCGGCGGCGCTGCTCACCCCGAGCACTGACCGTCACCCTTCTCCACCTACCCAGAACAACCACAGGAGACATCCACAATGGAAGCTTTCGCTCACCTCGTTGCCGCTGCTGCGACCGACACCGCGGCCGCCGACGCCAAGGCCGCTGCGGCCGCCAGCTCGGCCGGTTTCGCCTACGGCCTCGCCGCCATCGGCCCCGGCATCGGCATCGGTTACCTCGTCGGCAAGTCGGTCGAGGCCATGGCCCGCCAGCCCGAGGCCGCCGGCATGGTCCGCACGACCATGTTCCTCGGCATCGCCTTCACCGAGGCCCTCGCCCTCATCGGCTTCGTGGTCTTCATCCTCATCGGCCTCTGAGCCGCTGAACACCTCTCCTATCCAACACCGTTCACCCACCGCAAGGAGTTGACGTGCAGTCCGCCGTCGTACATCTCCACGGGTCGTCCGTGATCCTCCCCGCCTCGGAATCCACCGAGGGCGAGGCCGGGACCGCGCCGAGCAAGGACCCGGGCCCGATCATCCCGGAGGGCAAGGAACTGGCATGGGGTGCGGGCGCGTTCATCGTGTTCGCACTGCTCATGCGGTTCGTGCTCTTCCCGAAGGTCAAGAAGGGCATGGATGCCCGCTATCAGGGCATCCGCGCCGCCCACGAAACGGCCGACGCCGAGCGCAGTGCCGCTCGCGCCGAGGTCGCCGACTACGAGGCACAGCTCACGGCCATCAAGGCCGAGGCCGCCAAGGTCGTCGAGGGCGCCCGCGCCACCGTGGAAGCCGAGCGTCAGGCTCGTCTGACCGAGGTCAATGCCCGTCTCGCGCAGCAGCGTGCGGCGGCCGTGGCCGAGGCCGACGCGGCCCGTGCTGCCGCCCGCGACCAGATCGCCGCTGCGGTCGGCGACGTCGCCGGTCGGGTGGGCGAACTCGCCACGGGCAAGCGTCCGAGCGCCGACATGGTCGACAAGGTAGTCAACGAGGTGATGGCACGATGAACGTTCTGGGCATCCTCATCGCCTCGGAGGAGGTCGTCACCGACTCCAACAACCAGATCACCACGCACCACTGGCTGCTCCCCGAGACGGCCGAGATCATCTGGGGCGGTCTCGCCTCGCTGCTGATCTTCGCCGCCCTGGTGAAGTTCGCCGGTCCGGCGATCAAGAAGAGCATGGCCGCCCGCACCGAGCGGATCCAGAAGGAACTCGACGCCGCTGCTGCCGACAAGGCCGCTGCGACCACCGAGGCCGCCGCGATCCGTCAGGCCAAGGGTGACATCGCCGCCGAACGGGCCCGCATCATGGCCGACGCTCAGGCCCAGGCCGACAGCGTCCTCGCCGATGGCCGGAGCCGCCTCGCCACCGAGGTCGCCGAGCTCGAGACCCGGACCGCTGCCGAGATCGCCGCTGCCGGTGGTCGGGTGGGCGACGAGCTCCGTGCCGAGATCGCCCGCCTCTCGGCGGCTGCGGTCGACCACGTGGTCACCGGCTCGCTCGACGACGCCACCCACCAGGATCTGATCGAGAACTTCATCGCACGAGTGGGGGCCGGCAAGTGAGCGACACACGTATCGACGGCTACGCCCGAGCCCTCTTCGAGATCGCCCGTGCCGAGGGCACGATCGACTCGGTCGAGGACGAACTGTTCCGGTTCGCCCGGGCCTTCGAGGCCAACGACGCCCTTCGCGGCGCGCTGACCGACGAGCAGATCCCGGCCGGACGTCGCCAGGGCATCATCGAGGACCTCCTCGGTGGCCAGGCGACCGGCACCACCACCCAGCTGGTCTCGATGGTGGTCGGCTCGGGTCGCGGTCGCGACCTCCCGGCGATCATCGACCGCCTGGTGGCCCGTGCCTCGTCGTCCAAGAACCTCGAGGTCGCGGAGGTCCGTACCGCCGTCGCCCTCACCGCCGACCAGACCAGCCGTCTCGCCACGGCGCTCGAGAGCGCCACCGGCAAGAAGGTCAACCTGAAGGTCGTCGTCGACGCCAGCGTCATCGGTGGCCTCGTCGCCACCGTGGGCGACACCGTCATCGACGGCAGCGTCCGTACCCGTCTCGACCAGTTGAAGTCCCGCCTCTAGGAGCCCACAGACATGGCTGAACTCACCCTGAGCGCCACCGACATCGCGTCGGCGCTGAAGAAGAATCTGGAGGGCTACGAGCCCTCGCTCGAGGCCCGCACCGTCGGCCGCGTGTCCGAGGTCGGCGACGGCATCGCCCGTGTGTCGGGTCTGCCCGACTGCGCCGTGAACGAGTTGCTCGAGTTCGAGGACGGCACCGTCGGCCTCGCTCTCAACCTCGACGAGCAGTCGATCGGCTCGGTCGTCCTCGGCGATGCCGACGGCATCGAAGAGGGCCAGACCGTGAAGGCCACCGGCCGGATCCTCAGCGTGCCGGTCGGCGATGCGCTGCTCGGTCGCGTGATCAACGCTCTCGGCCAGCCCATCGACGGCAAGGGCGAGATCGTCGGCGGCATCGCCCGCCGCGTCGAGATCCAGGCCCCCGGCATCATGGGTCGCAAGCCCGTGCACGAGCCGCTCCAGACCGGCATCAAGTCGGTCGACGCGATGACCCCGATCGGCCGTGGCCAGCGTCAGCTGATCATCGGCGACCGCAAGACCGGCAAGACGACGATCGCGATCGACGCGATCATCAACCAGCGCGGTCTCGGCGTGAAGTGCATCTACGTCGCCATCGGCCAGAAGGGCTCGACGGTCGCCCAGACCGTGGAGACCCTCCGCCAGTACGGTGCGCTCGAGTACACCGTGGTCGTGGCGGCTCCCGCCTCCGACCCGGCTCCGTTCAAGTACCTCGCTCCGTACGCCGGCTGCGCCCTCGGCCAGCACTGGATGGAGAACGGCGAGCACGCCCTCATCGTGTACGACGACCTCTCCAAGCAGGCCGAGGCCTACCGTCAGGTGTCGCTGCTGCTCCGCCGCCCGCCGGGCCGCGAGGCCTACCCCGGCGACGTGTTCTACCTGCACAGCCGCCTCCTCGAGCGTGCCGCCAAGCTGAGCGACGAGCTCGGCGCCGGTTCGCTGACAGCCCTGCCCGTCATCGAGACCAAGGCCGGCGACGTGTCGGCGTACATCCCCACTAACGTGATCTCGATCACCGACGGTCAGGTGTACCTCCAGGACAACCTCTTCAAGTCGGGTGTGCGCCCGGCCGTCGACGTGGGCATCTCGGTGAGCCGCGTGGGTGGTGCGGCGCAGATCAAGTCGATGAAGAGCGTGGCCGGCACCCTGAAGCTCGACCTCGCCCAGTTCCGTGAGCTCGAGGCCTTCGCAACCTTCGGCTCCGAGCTCGACGCGATCTCCAAGGCCCAGCTCGAGCGTGGCTACCGCCTCGTCGAGCTGCTCAAGCAGCCGCTCAACAGCCCGATGCCGGTCGAGGAGCAGGTCGTGGTCGTGTTCGCGGGTACCCGCGGCTACCTCGACAGCCTGCCCGTCGGCGACGTGCGTCGTTTCGAGGCCGAGCTCCTCGAGCACCTGCGTCGCACCCAGGGCGGCCTGCTCGCCGGGATGCGCTCGAACCCGAAGGCCGACGTGCCCGCCGAGCTCGGCGAGATCATCGAGTCCTTCAAGGCTCAGTTCGTGGCGGCCTCGGCTGCTGCGGCCGCCGCTGCCGACCCGACCGCCACCACCGCCGAGGCCCTCGGCGAGGCGCAGAGCGCCAAGACGCTGGCGACGGAGTAAGTCATGGCCGGAGGACAGGAGCGCATTCTTCGTGGACGCATTCGCAGCGTCCAGGCGACGAAGAAGATCACGCGCGCCATGGAACTCATCGCGGCATCCCGCATCGTCAAGGCCCAGCAGAGGGTGTTGGCGGCGACCCCGTACAGCGACCAGATCACCGAGGTGGTCAAGGATCTCGCTGCCGCCGGTTCGTCGCAGTCGCCGCTGCTGGTCGGTCGTCCCGTGCGGACGACGGCGTACATCGCCATCACGGCCGACCGTGGTCTGTGTGGCGGCTACAACGCCGGCGTCCAACGTGCGACCGAGGGCGAGATCAAGAAGGACGTTCTCGGCGGCAGCGACTACACGGTGGTCGCCGTCGGTCGCAAGGCTGAGGGCTACTTCCGCTTCCGTGGCTACACCATCGCCGAGACCTTCGCCGGTTTCAGTGACAACCCGACCTATGCCGACGCGAAGGCGATCGCCGCCTACGTGATGGGCGAGTACCTCGCGGGCAACATCGACCGCGTCGAACTCGTCTACACCCGCTTCATCTCGGCCGGCTCGCAGGAAGTGGTCCAGCGTCCGCTGGTGCCGCTCGACCGCGAGACCGTCGAGGGCGGCGACGGCAAGGGTGAGGACGCCAGCGGTGCCCCCGCCGACTTCGAGTTCGAGCCCGATCCGGGCACGATCCTCGAGACCCTCCTGCCGCGTTACGTCGAGGCCCGCATCTACGCGGCTCTCCTCAACGCCGCCGCCTCCGAGCACGCCTTCCGTCAGCGTGCGATGAAGAGCGCCACCGACAACGCCGAGGAACTGATCAAGAACCTCAGCCGCATCATGAACCGTGCCCGCCAGGACAGCATCACCACCGAGATCATGGAGATCGTCGGCGGTGCCGAGGCCCTCGCAGGCGGTTCGAAGAAAGTCCGCATCGTCGATCTCGCCGATGCCGCCACGCCCAGTTCCGGACACTGAGAAAGAGCACCTGTCATGACCATGACTGACACTGACCGCAAGGACGGCCGCGTCGTCGGCATCGCCGGCCCCGTGATCGACGTCGAGTTCCCGCGCGGCTCGCTCCCCGAGATCAACACGGCGCTCGAGTTCTCGATCGCCGTCGACGGCAAGCCCGTCGCCGTGCTCGCCGAGGTCGCCCAGCAGCTCGGCGACAGCCGCGTGCGTGCGGTCTGCATGAAGCCGACCGACGGCCTGACCCGCGGTACCGCGGTGCGCAACACCGGTCGCGGTATCGCCGTGCCGGTGGGCGACAAGGTCCTCGGCCACGTCTGGAACGTGTGGGGCGAGGCTCTCGACGCCGAGGACGGCTACGCCGACAGCCTCGAGCGCTGGGACATCCACCGCTCGGCCCCCGGCTTCGACACCCTCGAGCCGAACGCCAAGATGTTCGAGACCGGCATCAAGGTCATCGACCTTCTCACCCCGTACCTCCAGGGCGGCAAGATCGGCCTGTTCGGTGGCGCCGGCGTGGGCAAGACCGTTCTCATCACCGAGATGATCCGTCGTGTGGCGCAGAACCACGGTGGTGTGTCGGTGTTCGCCGGCGTCGGCGAGCGCACCCGTGAGGGCACCGACCTCCGTCTCGAGATGATGGAGTCGGGCGTGTACGAGAAGGCCGCCCTGGTCTTCGGTCAGATGGACGAGCCCCCGGGAGTCCGTCTGCGCGTCGCCCTCTCGGCCCTCACCATGGCCGAGTACTTCCGCGACGTCCAGAACCAGGACGTGCTCCTGTTCGTCGACAACATCTTCCGTTTCGTGCAGGCCGGTTCCGAGGTGTCGACCCTCCTCGGCCGTATGCCCTCGGCCGTGGGCTACCAGCCCACCCTGGCCGACGAGATGGGTCAGCTCCAGGAGCGCATCACCTCGACCCGCGGTCGTTCGATCACCTCGCTGCAGGCCGTGTACGTGCCCGCCGACGACTACACCGACCCGGCGCCGTTCACCACGTTCACCCACCTCGACGCCACCACCGAGCTCTCCCGCCAGGTGGCCGCCCTCGGCATCTACCCGGCGGTCGACCCGCTGGCGTCGACCTCGACGATCCTGACCCCCGAGGTCGTGGGCAACCGTCACTACCAGGTGGCCCGTGGTGTGCAGGAGAACCTCCAGCGCTACAAGGAGCTGCAGGACATCATCGCCATCCTCGGTCTCGACGAGCTCTCCGACGAGGACCGCCTCACGGTGGCCCGTGCCCGCAAGATCCAGCGTTTCCTCTCGCAGCCGTTCTACGTGGCCGAGGTCTTCACCGGTGTGTCCGGCGAGACCGTGCCGGTCGCCGAGACGGTCGAGAGCTTCGACGCCATCCTGCGTGGTGAGCTCGACGACGTCCCCGAGCAGGCGTTCCTCAACGTCGGTGGTGTGGAGCAGGTCCTGGCCAAGGCCAAGGCCCTGCAGGCGGGCGCTGCCTGACCATGTCCGCCGACGCGTCGACGCTGACGGTCGAGCTGGTCTCTCCCGAGCGGGTGCTGTTCTCGGGTGAGGCCACGCAGGTCATCACCCGGACCCTCGGGGGTGGCGAGATCGCCTTCCTGCCGGGTCACGCCCCGTTCCTGGCGGCCCTCACCGAGAACCACACGCGCATCACCCTCGCCGACGGCAAGGTGCTCGACGTCGCGGTGCACGGCGGCTTCGTTCAGGTGAGTGCCGACACGGTCAGCATCCTCTCCGACGTCGCCGAACTCGGCGACCAGATCGACCGGGCCCGTGCCCTGTCGGCCAAGGAGCGGGCCGAAGAGGCCCTGCGCCGTGAGCACGATGCCGAGGCCACTGCGGCTCTCGGACGCGCGCATGCCCGTCTCGCCGCCTCCGGTGGCGTGAGCGGCACCTCGCAAGGCGCCCACTGACCACGAACTGGCCGTTCCGCTCGGCGCTCGTCACTGGAGCGTCGAGCGGTATCGGCGCGTCGATGGCCACGATGCTGGCCGCCGCAGGGGTGCCGACCGTGGTGGTCGCCCGCCGTGGCGAGCGTCTCGACGAACTGGCCCGTCGCTTCACGTGCGTCGAGGTGCTCGTCGCCGACCTCCAGACCGCCGAGGGTCTGGCCGTGGTCGAGCAGCGCATCACCGACCTCGAGCGTCCGATCGACCTCGTGGTCAACAATGCTGGCTTCGGCACGTCGGGGCTCTTCCACGAGTCGCGCATCGAACGCCTCACCGACGAGGTCGCCCTCAACGTCGTCGCCCTCACCCGGATCAGCCACGCCGCGCTCCGCACGATGATTCCCCGAGGTCGCGGGTACCTGCTCAACGTCAGCAGCATGGTCAGCTTCCAGCCGGCACCGGCACTCGCCGTGTACACGGCCACGAAGGCGTACGTGACGAGCCTCACCGAGAGTCTGCAACTCGAGGCGCGCGGCACGGGCGTGTCGGTGACGGCACTGTGCCCGGGTCTGACACGCACCGAGTTCCAGTCGATCAGCAGCAGTGAGTCGTACGCCGGTCAGTATCCGGCGTTCCTCTGGACACCCGCCGATCTCGTGGCCCGCTGTGGCCTCGACGGTGTGGCCGCCGGCGCCGTTCTCGCCATCCCCGGCTGGCAGTACCGCCTGATGGGCCTCGTGGTCGGCGCGCTCCCGCGCCGTGCCGTGCGCTGGCTCAGCGGCCGCGTCCAGCGCACCTGACCCCCACCCGCCGGAGTGCCACACCCCCGCTGGAGTGCCACACCCCCGCCGGAGTGCCACACCGCCACCGGAGTGCCGCACCGCCGTTGGAGTGCTCACTCCGACCCCGTCGAGCACCAACCACTCCATCGGCGGGCCGTCGTCGACCGCCCGGACGCGATCTGTACACTCCTGTACGGAAAGCGAGGCGGCGATGGAACGAGCACCACGGGAACGACGTCGGGGCGGGATCGCCACACCGCGCCCCCAGCGCGACCGCGAGCCACTGCGGCACCCGCGCAACCCTCACGGCACGGCGAGGGTGATGACCGACGACGAGGTCGAGCACATCCACCGTGCTGCGCTCCGGATCCTGCAGGACCAGGGCGTCAAGGTGCTGCTGCCCGAGGCCCGGCGACTCTTCGCTGCGGCCGGCGCGCAGGTCGACGCCGACAGTCAGATGGTCCGCATCGGCGCCGACCTCGTCGAGTCGCTCCTCCGCACGACTCCCGACGAGTTCACGCTCCATGCGCGCAACCCCGCCCGTTCGCTCCGCATCGGCGGCGACAGCATCTGCTTCTTCCCGGTCGGTGGTCCTCCGTATTCGAGTTCGAGGGCCGCGGGTCGACGGCCCGGAACGATGGACGACTTCCGTGCCTTCACGCGCCTCACCCAACGCAGCGATGTGCTCCACAGCATCACGCCGACGATCGAGGCGCAGGACGTTCCCCTGGCCGAACGCCACCTGCGGACGATCCACTGCGGGCTCACCGATTCCGACAAGCCGGTGCATGTCTTCGCGCGCGGCCACGCGGTGGTGGCTGACGAACTCGAGATGATTCGCCTCGGTCATGGGCTGTCGGTGGAGGAGTTCTCGTCGGCGGCGCACACCTGGACGAACATCAACACCAACTCGCCGCGCCAACTCGACATCCCGATGAGCATGGGCATCATCGACCTCGCCCGCGCCGGCCAGATGGTGATCATGACGCCGTTCACCCTCGCCGGAGCGATGGCGCCGGTGACCCTCGCTGGGGCGCTGCTGCTGCAGCACGTCGAGGCGCTCGCCGCCATCTGCCTCTCGCAGATCGTCCGGCCCGGAGCACCCGTGGTGTACGGCGCCTTCACCTCGAACGTCGAGATGCGCAGCGGCTCGCCGGCCTTCGGGACCCCCGAGTCGCTGCGTGCGGCGATCGCCAGCGGTCAGCTCGCCCGAAGGGTCGGCGTCCCGTGGAGGTCACAGGCAACGAGCACCTCACCCACCGACGACGCGCAGGGCGCCTACGAGACGATGCTCTCGTTGACGGGGGCCCTCCTCGGTGGGGCCAACATCGTGATGCACGCTGCCGGGTGGCAGGAGGGTGGTCTGGTCGCCTCGTTCGAGAAGTTCGCCCTCGACGTCGAGATGCTCGAGATCGTGGCGGAGGGCTTGCGCCCGATCCTCGTCGACGACGGCGAGTTGGCTCTCGACGCTCTCGCCGAGGTCGCCCCTGGCGGCCACTTCTTCGGGACGGCCCACACACGCGAGCGCTTCGAGACGGCCTTCCACGAACCGATCCTGTTCACCCGCCAGAACATCGGCCAGTGGGTCGAGGGCGGGTCGGTCGACTCGTCGGCGCGCGCCGAGGGGCTCTGGGCGAGATGGCTCGACGAGTTCGAGGTTCCACCGATGGACCCCGCCGCCCGTGAGGCACTCGACGACTTCGTCGGCCGTCGTGTCGCGGAGGGCGGGAGCCTCCCCGAGTCGTGAACGCCCACAACGGCCGGACCCGCGTGACCCGCGCCGAGTGGGTGGTTGCCGCTCGAGAGGTCCTCGTGGCCGACGGCGTCGATCACGTGCGGATCGCCACTCTGGCCGAGCGCCTCGGCGTCGCCCGCTCGAGCTTCTACTGGTACTTCGCCGATCGCGACGCGCTCCTCGGTGCGCTGCTCGACGAGTGGCAGGGCCACAACACGACCTCACTCGTCGAACGGTGCGAGCGGCCGACCCCCAGCCTCACGGCGGCGATGTACGCAGTGTTCGAGTGTTGGGCCGACTCGTCGTTGTTCGACGTCGGACTCGAGTTCGCCATACGCGAGTGGGGCCGACGCGATCGAGTGGTCCGCGAGCGGGTGGCCACGGCCGATGCAGTGCGGTGCGAGGCGCTGGCGGCACTGCACCGCCGCTTCGGAATCGAACCGGTCGAGGCCGAGGTGCGAGCCCGGGTGCAGTACCACTCGCAGATCGGCCTCTACGCCCTCGGTGTGAGCGAGCCCCAGGAAGAACGACTCCGGCTCGTCGAGGAGTACGTGCGGGTCTTCACCGGGCAGCACCCGTCGGCAGCCGAGACGGCCGCCTTCACCGAGTGGATCGAAGCGCTCGGAACGGGTCAGTAGTCGACGGACGCGAACTGGCTGAGCTTGTCGATGCGGTGCCGGGAATCGATCATCCGGACCGTGCCGCTCTTCGAGCGCATCACGAGGCTCTGGGTGCGGGCCGCGGCGTGCTCGTAGCGGACACCCCGGAGGAGCTCTCCGTCGGTCACACCCGTGGCGGCGAAGAAGCAGTTGTCGCCCTGCACGAGGTCGTCGGTGGTGAGCACACGAGAGAGGTCGTAGCCCTGGGCGATGGCCAGCTCGCGCTCGGCCTCGTTGCGCGGTGCGAGCAGACCCTGGATCTCGCCGCCCATGCACTTGAGTGCAGCGGCCGCGGTGACTCCCTCGGGCGTGCCACCCGTGCCGATGAGGACGTCGACACCGGCGTCGGGCCACGACGTCGCCATCGCACCGAAGATGTCACCGTCGCTGATGAGCTTCACGCGGGCACCGGTGGAGCGGATCTCGGCGATGAGGTCGACGTGGCGCTCGCGGTCGAGGATGACGACCGTGAGGTCGCGGACCGACTCGCGCTTGGCCTTGGCAATCCAGCGGAGGTTCTGCGCAGGGGTGGCGGTGATGTCGATGGAGCCGGCGGCCTCGGGGCCGACAGCGATCTTGTGCATGTACACGCACGGGCCCGGGTTGAACATCGCACCGCGCTCGGCGACGGCGATGACCGAGATGGCGTTGGCGCGACCGAGGGCGGTGAGGCTGGTGCCGTCGATGGGGTCGACCGCCACGTCGCACATCGGTGCCGAACCATCGCCGACGCGCTCGCCGTTGAACAGCATCGGCGCCTCGTCCTTCTCGCCCTCACCGATGACGACGATGCCGTCCATCGGGACGGTCGAGAGCACCGTGCGCATCGCGTCGACCGCTGCTCCGTCGACGCCGTTCTTGTCGCCGCGGCCGACCCAGCGAGACGCGGCGAGCGCTGCCGATTCGGTGACCCGCACCAGTTCGAGGGCCAGGTTGCGGTCGGGCTTCTGCGATGACTCGTTCACACCTCCCACCGTACTCCTGTGACGCCCACGGGTAAGGTGCCGACGTGCAGCACCCGGCCCCGCTCCCGGTTCCGGTCGAGCTCTGCGTCGGTCAACGTGAGCTCTCCGAGCCCCGCCTGTCGCCCGACGGGTCGCTCCTCGGCTGGATGACCGTCCGGGCCGGAATGGCGGTGCTCGTCGTCGCCGATCTCGAGTCGGAAGGCCGTCGCTCGTACGTGCTGGAGGCCGGGCTCCGGACGGCTCGCGGCATGGGCGGTGGTGCGTGGGACTGGATGCCCGACGGTCGGGCGGTCGTCGCTGTCGGCGGCGACGGCGACCTGTGGCGCATCCCGCTCGACGGAACGGCTCCCACGAGCGAGTGCCGGACGGGTGACGGTCGAGCCGCATCGTCGCCGTCGGTGGCCGTGGTCGAGGGGCGTGGTGCGGTCACCGTCTTCGTCGTCGAGCAGGCCGAGGTCTGGGCGAGCGACGGCGCGCGGTCGTGGCGCCTCGACGACGGGTCCGCGGACTTCGTCGCCGACCCCTGCCTGATCGCCGACCGGGTCTGGTGGACGGCGTGGGACGTCCCGGCGATGCCGTGGGATGCTGCTCGCCTCGAGTCGGTGACGCTCGACGGCGACGGTCGGATGGTCGAGGAGGGCTCCGGTTCGGTCCAGCAACCGCGCCCTCACCCCGACGGTGGCCTCACCTGCGTCCGTGACGACACCGGATGGAACAACGTCTGGCGCGGAGGAACAGCGGTGGTCGCCGAGTCGGTCGAGCACGCCGGACCTGCGTGGGGTCCGGGCGCGCGCAACTTCGCGTGGTCGCCCGACGGTTCACGCCTGGCCTTCACCCGTAACGAGGCCGGGTTCGGCCGGCTCTGCGTCTGGTCGGTCGACGGTGTTGTCGAGCTCGGCCGGGGCGTGCACGGCCAGCTGTCGTGGCGCGGGTCACGGCTCGCTGCTCTGCGCACCGGGGCTCGCACGCCGACCCAACTGATCGTCGTCGACACCGCGGCGGGCGATCGACAGGTGGTCGACGTCGGCCCCGACTCAGCATGGGCCGAGCGGTGCGTGTCGATGCCCGAACCAGAGGCGTGGAACGTCGGAGCGGTGCACGCCCGTGTGTACTCCGCCGATCCGGGGCGACCGGCTCGCGGCGCCCTCGTGTGGCTGCACGGCGGACCCACCGACCAGTGGCAGGTGACCTTCATGCCGCGGATCGAGTACTGGCGTTCACGCGGCTGGCACGTCGTCGTGCCCGATCACCGGGGGAGCACGGGGCACGGGCGCGCGTACACGCAGGCCCTCCGCGGACGGTGGGGCGAACTCGACGTCGACGACACCCTCGCCGTGATCGGAGCGGTGCACGAGAGAGGGCTGGCCGAGCCACGCTCCACCGTGGTGCTCGGAGGTTCGGCCGGGGGTTTCACGGCACTCGAGGCTGCGTGTCGTCGCCCCGACCTCGTGGCGGGTGTTGCTGTGGCGTACCCGGTCACCGATCTCGCCGACCTGTCGGCGCGGAGCCATCGGTTCGAGGCGCACTACACGGTCGGTCTGGTCGGGCCGCTGCCCGAGACCCGCCGACTCCACGACGAGCGGTCGCCGGTGTGTCATCCCGAACGGTTCGCCGGTGTCCCGGTGCTGATCCTCCACGGCGACGCCGATCCGGTCGTCCCGGTCGACCACAGCAGGGCATTCGCCGCTGCCGCTCGGGCCGCCGGTGCCGACGTGACCCTGCACGAGTACCCGGGCGAGGGACACGGGTTCCGCGACGTCGCCCACCAACGTGACGAATACCTCCGCATCGGTTCGTTCCTCGACCGGGTGGTGCCGGACGGGCAGGGATAGCGTCGGCCCCGTGACCGGCGACTGGAACCCTCTCGACCCCGATGCAGTCAGGGTCGTCTACGACCTGCGCGCCTGGAACTTCGACCAGCAGGCCGAACTCGCGTCGACCCTCGCTGAGCGCGAGATCGCTCATGCATGGGACGGCACCGACCTGGTGATCCCGCAGGATGCCGAGGCGACGGTCGATGCGATCATCGACGACCTCGAGACGGCGCTCGGCGTCGTGTACCCCGACGACGACGGCGACACCGAGGCCGATCACTGGGAGGCCGGTGTCACGCTCGACGACGGCCCCACCCTGAGCCCTGTCGCCGTGCTCACCGAGTACGAACTCGACGAGTGGTCACCCGAGCAGCGCACGACGCTCGAGACCCGACTGCGGCACGACCGCATCGCCTACCGGTGGGAGGCGACGACACTCGTGGTGCACGCCGACGAGGAGGATGTCGTCGAGGCAGCGATGGACGATGTCGAGGCCGGGCGGGGCACGGCGGTCGGGCCGGCCGACGACGGTTCGCTGCTCGAGGAGATGTTCCTCGCGGTCCAGCGTCTGACCCGCGACATCCTCGATGCCGATGCGCTCGAGGCACTGGCCGACCTCGAGGCCTCGATCGACCCGATCCGTCCTCCGTTCGGCGTCGACCCGGTGCTGTGGCACGCGGCGGTCGGCCACTTCGACGCACTCGTCGACGCCCTCACCGACGACGAGGGTGCCGATGCCGTGGCTGCCACCGAGGCGGCACGAGCACTCCACGAACTCCTCCGCTCGCACGTCTAGGACCCACCGTGCTCCTGGCCGAGTTGCACATCTGGCACACCCGGACCCTCGCCCCGACGCGCCGTCTCGCCCTCGGTGACATGACACTGCCCGTCGACCCGGCTCCGGGTCTCGGAGGGGTGCTCCTCGCGGCCATCGTCGCGGCCTATCTCCCGAGCGTCCCCGACGACCAGCGTGCCGAGGTTCCGTTGCTGCTCGATCAGGTCGTGCGCGGCGAGAGGGTGGTGCAGCCGCGGCTCGCCCATCGTTATCAGGTCGATCGGCACGCGCTGGCGATCAGCGTCCACCAACTGACCGGCGATGCCGACAGCGTCGAGTTCGACCTCCACTCGTTGGGACGCCCGTTGACCCAGGTCCTCGGTGCCGTCTACGCGCTCGAACGCCTCGACCCGTCGCTGCGTCCCGGTGTGGCTGCGGCGATGCGTCGGGCGATGCAGTGGCGGGGCCCGCTCGGTCCGTCGTTCATCGCCGACGTGACCGGGTTGAGTCGTTCGGCGCTCGTGGGTGTGGCCGACCCGCGGTTGTGGGCGTTGACGACCCTCGGCTTCCCCCTCGACACGGGCCGGTTGGGCAAGAACGAGGTGATGAAGCACTATCGGAGCCGACTCCGTGCCGCTCACCCCGACCACGGCGGCGCCGACGATTCGGCGGGGTTGCTCATCGAGCAACTCGGCGAGGCCCGACGGATCCTGCTCGAGCGCTAGATCACTCGTCGGCGATGTGCGGGTCTTCGGGGTTGATGTCCTCGAGTTCGAGGTGTGCCGTCTCCGGATAGCGCGACCACGCGATGTACGCAGCGGCCAACTGCCCGAGGCCGGCCACGCCGATGAGCGTCGAGTAGGGGACACCTCGGTCGTGGAGGAATCCGACGACGAGGATCCCGACGCTGCCGCTGAGGAGTGCCGTGGCCGTGACGAGGCCGTTGGCTCGACCGCGGGTTCCGGTCGGGAACATCTCGGCCCGGTAGACGGCGTAGGCCGGGTACGCCATCGAGGCGAGGAGTGCGGCCACGAGAGCGAACACCCACATGGCGGTGCCGCCGGTGACGAAGGCGAGCGCGAGGGCCACCGTCGAGATCGGTGTGCACCACGCGATGAGTCGCTTGCGCCCGACGACATCGGCGAGGCGGCCGCCGAGGATGAGGCCGACCGAGGCAGGAGTTCCGGTCAGGAGCGTGAACAGGGCGATGCCGCCGCCGCTGTAGCCACGGACCTTGTCGAGATAGTTGTTCTGGAAGTACGACGCGGGAGCGACGAACAGGTTCGATGTCAGGGCCACCGAGGCGATCAGCGCGAGTCGCGACCTGTCGATCGGCTGGGCGATGCGGTGAACGGTGCGGAACCGTCGGGTCTCCTCCAGTCGCCGACCGATCGAGGCGGCGAGCGGCAGCCAGACCAAGGCGATGAGATAGACGAGGCGCCACCCGTCGTCGCCGAGGTCGGCGAGGCGGAGTGCCGCCACTGCGACTCCCGCTCCGAGCCCGGCCGCCATCGCCAGGACACTCGTGGCATAGGCACGTGAGTTGCGCGGCATCTCTTCGGCGGCGGCCACCGCGGCGAGCATCGCGAGGGCGATCCCCATCGGGCGGGCCACGGTCTGCGAGGCGACGAGGAGCCAGAAGGTGGGGGCGACGGCGCCGATCGCGCACAGGATCGGCACGGCCCACGCCAGCGTCACGATCGACCGACGGCGACCGATCCGGTCGGCGAGCCACGCCACCGGCAGGGCGAGCACGATGCCGACGCGGACCGTCGCCCCAGCGACACCGAGCGCACCGGCTCCGACACCGAACCGATCGGCGGCGAACGTCGAGGTCTGGGTGAACAAGGTGTTGGCGAACGTGGCCGCCATCGAGGCGAGGGCGAGCAGGGCGAGTGCGGTCACCTGTCGCTCACCGAGACGATCGGGCGGAGCCCACCAGTGGTCGGACCCTGTGCCGTGGACGTGCGGCTTCGGATGACGCAGGGCGTGCCTCACCGGGCGGGCGAACAGCCATCCGAACCACGGGATCGAGAGGCGGTACTCGATCGACTCGTGTACCGCGTCGTCGCGAACCGTGACGGTGCGTCGGTACGAGCGGAAGGGGCCGTGCGCCTGGGTGAAGACGCGCTCGGAGACCGACCATCCCTCGTGGTCACGGGCGTTGTCGTCGTCGAGTTCGACGACCTCCTCGACGAGGTCGCGGCGAGGTTCGAGCGCGGCGCGACCTTGCTCCGACTCGCGGGGCCAGGTCTGGACGAGCGTGCGATCCCCACGGGCCACCGGGTCGAGGCTAGTGCTCCCACATCGACTCGGGACCGGGGGCATACTGGGAGGCCATGAACTCGCCCGCCGACCGCATCGTCGTCCGCCGCAGCGGACCGCTGCAGGGTGAGATCACCGTGCCCGGGGCGAAGAACTCGGTGCTCAAGCTGATGGCCGCCACCCTGATGGCCGACGGCGGCTACGAGCTCACGAACGTCCCCGACATCGCCGACGTGCGCACGATGGCCGAACTGCTCACGGCGATCGGTGTCCACAGCGAGTTCGCCGGGGAGGGCCGCCTGCGGATGGTCAACACCGGTGCGATCACGCCGGTGGCACCGTACGAACTCGTCGAGCGGATCCGGGCGAGCATCAACGTGCTGGGCCCGCTCCTCGGTCGATTCGGGCGCGTCTCGCTGTCGCTGCCCGGTGGCGACGACTTCGGCAGCCGTCCGATCGACATGCACCTCAAGGGGCTCGAGGCGATGGGCGCCACGTTCTCGATGCGCCACGGTGTCGTCGAGGCCCGTGCCGACCGACTCCACGGTGCCGACCTGACGCTCGACTTCCCCAGCGTGGGGGCGACCGAGAACATCCTCACCGCGGCGGTCCACGCCAAGGGCACCACGGTCATCGACAACGCCGCACGCGAGCCCGAGATCGCCGACCTCTGCGACTTCCTGTTGCAGATGGGCGCCGACATCGAGGGCATCGGTTCGTCACGGCTCGTCGTCCACGGCGTCGACCCCGGCACCTTGCGTGCGGCCAGCCACGCCACCATCCCCGACCGGATCCAGGCGGCCACGTACCTGGCCGCGGTGGGCGTGTGCGGGGGAGAGGTCGTCCTGCGTGGCGCACGCGCCGACCACATGGACATGCTGCTGCGACGGTTCCACGACATGGGCCTGACCGTGACCTCGATCGGCACCGGTCGGGCACCCGGCGATGGGCTCGCCGTGTTCGGCGACGGCCGACTGCGCAGCACCGACGTCTCGACCTTGCCCTATCCCGGGATCGCCACCGACTACAAGCCGCTGGTCGTCACGATGCTGTCGGTGGCCGACGGCGTGGGCATCGTCACCGAGAACCTCTACCCGGGCCGGTTCCGGTACGTCGAGGAACTGCAGCGCCTCGGCGCCGACATCCGGGCCGACGGACACCACGCCGTGGTGAGGGGCGTGGCCCATCTCAGCGGCGCTCCGGTGAAGGCGACCGACATCCGCGCCGGGGCGGCACTGGTCGTGGCCGGACTGGTGGCCGAGGGGGCGACCTCGGTGGCCGGTGTCGACCACATCGACCGTGGCTACGACGACCTCGTCGGACGTCTGGCGGCGCTCGGCGCGCCGATCAGTCGGGAGACTGCTGCGACCTCGTGACCCGCCGCTTCGCCAGGCGGAGGAGCAGGGCGATGACGGCGATCGGTCCGAGGACGAGGAGGATCTCGTCCCAGCCCCCTTGATGGGCGACGAGTGCGGACGCCGGCATCGGGTCAGGCTACTGGTCGACCTCGATGACCAGGATCACGGCACCCGTCTCGTGGTCCTCGACCTCGTAGGGGCCGTCGACCGTCGCGGCGAAATCGAGGGTGACGGTCTGGTCGGCCTCGGCGGCGACCTCGAGGTCGATTCCGTGCACGTGGTACTCGGCGGGCTCGGCACCGTTCGTGATGACGAGGGTGACCGCGGCACCAGCGGCCACGTGCTCGACCCGGTCCTCGCCGCTGTCGACACCGACGGTCACCTCGATGCGGGTGGGGTCGCCCGTGACGGCGGCGCCGGTGGTCGGCGTCGAGGCCTCGGCAGGGGAGTCGGAGCTGCTGTCGCCGCACGCAGCGACGGTGAGGGCCACGGCGAGCCCGAGGGCGACGACGGCGGCGGGAATGCGGGCGGAACGGGACCGTGTTGTCATGGCGTGCCATCCTGGGACTGGGGAGACTCGGCTCGGGGCTGGTTCAATGGTCGTCCGGCACCTCCCGAAAGTTCCCGACATGTCGAACATGCGCACACGAGTGGAAGAGACCATCGAGGTCATCCGTCCTGCCCTGCACGCCGACGGTGGCGACATCGTGCTGCGCGACGTCGACGAATCGACCGGTGTGGTGTCGGTGACGCTGGTCGGAGCGTGCGGGACCTGCCCGACGAGCACCACGACACTCAAGGCCGGCATCGAGCGGATCATGCGTGACCGCATCGACGGGGTCACCGAAGTGGTCAACGTGCCCGACCTTCCCGAGCCCAGCACGCTCGGCGACGCATGACCCGTCGCACGGCGCCCGTCGCCGAACTGCTCGACGGTGCTCGCGCCGGCGACCGCGCCTCGCTGGCCCGGTTGCTGTCGCTGGTCGAGCGCGGTGCCGACGAGGCCCGCGAGGTCAGCCGCCTGACCTACCCGTTGTCGGGAGGTGGGTACACGGTCGGCCTCACGGGCGCACCCGGTGCGGGCAAGAGCACGCTGACCTCGGCCACGATCGGGCATCTCCGTGCACAGGGCGAGGAGGTCGCCGTCCTTGCGATCGACCCCTCGTCGCCGTTCACGGGTGGAGCGATCCTCGGCGACCGTGTCCGCATGCAGGACCACGCCACCGACCCCGGTGTCTTCATCCGGTCGATGGCGACTCGCGGTCATCTGGGCGGTCTGTCGTTGGCGACCCCCGAGGCGGTGCGGGTGCTCGACGCCGTCGGTCGCCGCTGGATCCTCGTCGAGACAGTCGGCGTGGGGCAGGTCGAGGTCGAGATCGCCGGCAAGGCCGACACGACGGTGGTCGTCCTCAACCCCGGCTGGGGTGATTCGGTGCAGGCCAACAAGGCCGGTCTGATGGAGATCGCCGACGTCTTCGTGATCAACAAGGCCGATCGCAAGGGCGTCGAGGAGACCCGGCGCGACATCGAGCAGATGCTCGAACTGAGCGACCTCGGCCACGACGCGTGGCGGCCGCCGATCATCGCTGTCGTCGCCACCGAACGCCGTGGTGTCGACCAGCTCTGGGAGGCCGTGGTGGCCCACCGCGAGTTCATCACTGCGAGTGGCGAGCTGCGACGGCGCCGTGAGTTCCGTCTGCGCGAGGAGCTCCGCGAGATCGTCGCTCGCCGCCTCGAGCAGCGGGCGCGGCAGATCACGACCGGCGAACGCTGGGACGCACTCCAAGACGGCGTGCTCGCCCGGACCATCGATCCGTGGTCGGCGGCCGACGAGATGCTCGGCACCGTCGGAGCCTGACCCCATCACGCCCGTCGTCCGGTGACGGACGACTGTGGTCGGGCGACGGCAGGGTTCTAGGGTGCCGACGTGGGAGAACTCGTCCTCATCGATCGACGTGACGACGGCATCGCCGTGGTCACGCTCAACAACCCGAAGGTCAACGCGCTGTCGCAGGCCCTGCTGGCCGAACTCGAACAGGTGGCTCTCGGACTCGCCGACGATCCGCCGCACGTCGTGGTGGTGACGGGCGGTGAGCGGATCTTCGCCGCCGGTGCCGAGATCAGCGAGTTCGGAGGCCCCGAGCGCGGACGCGAGATCACGGCTGGCTTCCATCGCGCGCTCGACGCCGTGGCAGCCATCCCGCGCATGGTGATCGCCGCCGTCAGCGGCTACGCCCTCGGTGGCGGGTGCGAGCTCGCTCTCGCCTGCGACTACCGGATCGTGAGTGAGCGCGCCGTGTTCGGTCAGCCCGAGATCCTCCTCGGCATCATCCCCGGTGGAGGCGGCACCCAGCGGCTCCCGCGCGTCGTGGGCGCGAGCCGGGCCAAGGAGATGATGGTGACGGGTCGGCAGGTGAAGGCCGACGAGGCCCTGCGCATCGGTCTCGCCGACGAGGTGGTGCCGCACGAGTCGCTGCACGAGAGGGCGCTCGAGTTCGCCGCATCGCTGGCGCGTGGCGCGGTGCTCGCCCAGGCCTTGGTGAAGACGGCGGTCGACACCGGGGTCGAGACCGACCTGGCGGCCGGGCTCCTCGTCGAGCGCCACCTGTTCGAGGAGTCGTTCCGCACGAACGACAGCCAGGTGGGCGTGCAGAGCTTCCTCGCCCACGGTCCGGGCAAGGCCGAGTTCACCCAGTCGTAGCACCGCCGGCCTGCGAGACTGACGGCCATGCGCAGGATGTTGGTGACCGGGGGCAGCAAGGGGATCGGTGAGGCCGTGGCGCGGCTCGCCGCCCGCGACGGCTGGGATGTGGCGATCGCGTGGTCGTCCGACGCCGGTGCCGCCGACGCGGCCCTCGCCGCGGTCGAGTCGCACGGCCACCGTGCCCTGTCGATCCGGTGCGACGTGTCGTCGGAGGCCGACGTCCTCGCCCTCTTCGCCCGACTCGACGACGAGTGGGGTGGCATCGATGCGCTCGTCAACAACGCCGGCATCGCTCCCGGATACGGACGGTTCACCGACCTCGGTGTGGCCGACATGGAGCGGACGTGGGCGGTGAACCTGACCGGTGCTCTCGTCTGCGCGCGTGAGGCGGTGCGGCGGATGTCGACGGCTCAGGGCGGGTCGGGCGGGACGATCGTGAACATCGGGTCGCGAGCCGCGGCTCTCGGCGGGGCGAACGAGTGGATCCACTACGCCGCATCGAAGGCGGGCATCGAGGCGCTCACCGCAGGTCTCGCCAAGGAGTTCGCGCTCGAGGGCATCCGTGTCAACACGGTGCGCCCCGGGCTCATCGACGGCGGCTTCGGTCCGTGGGCGCCCGAGGGTCGGACCGAACGTCTCCTCGCCGCCATCCCCGTCGGGCGGCCGGCCTCGTACGACGAGATCGCCGAGGCGGTCGTGTGGCTCGCCTCCGACGCGGCGTCGTACGTCACCGGCGCGACGCTCGACGTGTCGGGCGGGCGATGAGCGACGAGGTCGCTCCCCTCGGGAGGATCCCTGCACTCGACGGCATCCGAGCGATCGCCGTCGTGCTGGTCCTGCTCTTCCACGCCCGCGTCTCGTGGATGCCGGGCGGGTACGTCGGGGTCTCGGTCTTCTTCACCCTCTCCGGATTCCTGATCACGTCGTTGCTCCTGGCCGAACGGGCGCAGTCGGGTCGGGTCGCCATCGCGGCCTTCTACGCCCGACGTGCCCGACGACTCCTCCCTGCCAGCGTCACCTGCCTCGCGCTCACGGTCGCCCTCGACCGCATCGGCTGGCTCGGGATCACCCGCTCGGTGCGGCGCGACGTCCTCGCAGCGCTCGGTCAGGTCGCCAACTGGAACTTCCTCGCCGGCGACACGTCGTACGCGGCGATGGTGGCGAGGGCCGTCGGACGCACCGGCGCGGTCGACCACTTCTGGTCGTTGGCCATCGAGGAACAGTTCTACTGGGCATGGCCCGTGGCGGTCTGGCTCGTGCTGAGGCGCGGGTGCGACCTCCGGCGCTGGACCGTGTTCGTCGGCGCGCTCACGATCGCCGCCATCGGGTCGGCCTTCGTGATCGGTGCCGTCTGGGGTGCCGAGGCCGCCTACTGGGCGACGCCGGCCCGAGCGGCCGAGATCCTCACCGGCGCGCTCGCTGCCTCGGTGCTCGCCCGACCCGTCGTGCGTGAGCGCGTGATGGCGTCGGCACGGTCGTGGCTCGTCGGAGTCGGCGGACTCGCCGTCGTCGTGGCGGTCGCGCTCACCTGGTCGGCGTCGGGTTCGCCGGCCGACCACGGGTGGCTGTCGGTGGTGTCGTTCGCCTCGGTCGCGCTCGTCGTCGGGGCGATGTCGTCGGGGCCGCTCGGGCGGGTTCTCGCGGTGCGTCCACTGGTGTGGCTCGGCCAGGTGAGCTACGGCGTCTACCTGTACCACTGGCCGCTGTTCGCGGTCCTCGACGCCGACCGTGTCGGGTTCGACGGAGCTCCCTTGCTGGCCATCCGGCTCGCCGCCACTCTCGTGGTCGCAGCGGCGTCGTACCGGTGGATCGAGGAACCGATCCGGAGGGGCAGGCGGGCGGCCGCGTGGACACCGTCCGATGTCGCTCGGCGCGGTGTCGCCGTCCTCGCCACCGTCGCCGTCGTGACGGCCGTGGTGGTGCCGGCCGACGAGACCCTCGACGCCTCCGATCGCGTGCCCAGCACATTCGCGCCCGACACCACCGGTGTCGGACCCTCGGCGACCACCGATGCCACCGAACCCTCGACCGACGTCACCGGCAGTGCATCGTCGACGCCGACCCCGACCACCTCCGGTTCGGCGAGCACCGAGCCGCTCGGTCCGCCGCGTGGTCGCGTCCTGCTGGTCGGCGATTCGACGGCGCTCACCCTCGCCGATGCGTTCCTCGAGTGGGCGGGCGAGAACCCTGGGGTCCAGTTCGCCTCGCTGGCCTCGGTCGGTTGTGGACTGGTCCGCAACTCGACGGCACTCGGCACGAAGCCCGAGGACGCGGCCGGGATCCTCGAACGCTGCGGAACGATCCTCGACGAGCGCCTCCCGGGGATCCTCGCCGACACGCCGCCCGACGTCGTGGTCATCCTCGTGACCCTCCCCGACGCGGTCGAGAGATCGTGGTCCGACGAGGAGGGGGTGCTGTCGCCCTCCGACCCGCGGTTCCTCGGTCGGATGACGGCCGACTACGCGCAGGTCGCCGACGAACTGGCCTCGGCCGGTGTCGGTCGGGTGGTGTGGGTCGTCCCGGCCCGGCCGACCGACCAGTTCCTCCGCAACGTGGTGAACCCCATCGAGGACAGCGACTGGTCGACCTTCCTCGGTGTCATCCGATCGACAGCCGCACGACACCCCGACCTGATCGAACTGCTCGACCTCCAGGTGTGGTGCACCGAGAACGACCCTGAGGGCGCGCTCCGTCCCGACGGACTACACATCGCGCGCGACGTCGCCCGTGTTGCGGTCGACGGCGCGTTCGTGCCGCGCCTCCTCGAACTCCTCGGCCGCTGACGCGGGCTCTGCGAGCGGGCTACTCGGCCCAGGCGACGAGGCCGACCTCGACGGGGGACACCAGCGACGGGTGCACCGGCACGGCGCGCACGGTCATGCCGTACGGGCCGGCCTCGCCGACGGCGTACTTGCCCGACCAGGCCTGTGCACCGGTGCGCTCGAGGGTGACCACGGCCGGTCGACCCACGAACGAGCCCTCACTGTTGATCCGGCCGTGGAGCACCTGGACCGAGAGGTGCTCAGGGTCGATCGCGCCCACGTCGACACGTGCGGTCACCGAACGGACGTCTCCTTCGTGCGCAGGAGTGGTGTCGCTCTCGACGTCGAACACGCGCACGACGGGCCAGGTGATGCGCACCCGTTGCTTCCACTCGGCGAGCTCACGTGCGGCGGCGGCCTGGCCGGCCATCGCGGCATCGCTGCTCGCCGCAGCCGGTTCGTAGAGGTCGGTGGTGTAGTCGCGCACCATGCGGGCTGCGGTGACGAAGGGGCCGAGCGAACGCCAGTTGGCGCGCATCCGATCGACCCATCCCTGAGCGATACCGTCGGTGTCGCGGTCGTAGAACAGCGGGACGATCTCGCGCTCGAGCAGCCCGAACAGGCTCGTCGCCTCGCGCTGGTCGCGGCGGGAGAGGTCGACGTCGTCCTCCGCTGAAGCGATCGCCCACCCGTTCTCACCGTCGAAGCACTCGTCCCACCAGCCGTCGAGGATGCTGCAGTTGAGAGCACCGTTGAGCGCGGCCTTCATCCCGCTCGTACCGCACGCCTCGAGCGGACGGCGCGGGTTGTTCAGCCACACGTCGCACCCGTGGTACATCGTGCGTGCGATCGCCATGTCGTAGTCGGGGACGAACACGAAGCGGTGCCCGACGTCGAGTTGGCGGGCGAACAGTTCGATCTCGCGGATCATGTCCTTGCCGGGGTGGTCGGCCGGATGCGCCTTGCCCGCGAACACGAACTGGACAGGGCGGTCGGCGTCGAGCAGCAACCGCTTGAGCCGGTCGGCCTGCGAGAGGAGGAGCGTGGCGCGCTTGTAGGTGGCGAAGCGTCGGGCGAAGCCGATGGTCAGCGCCTTGGGGTCGAGGAGGCCGTCACCGCACCGGGTCCGGACGAACTCGACGAGCTCGCGGCGCCCCTTGTTGCGGGCAGCGACGATGTCGGCCGCGGCCACTCGGTCGATGCCATTCCAGCTGGCCGGATCGGCGCCGTCCCAGACGGGTCCGACGCCCTCGGCGAGGAGGGGTGCCACGTGGTTGCCGACCCAGGTGTGGGCGTGGACACCGTTGGTGATCGAGCCGATGGGCACCTCGTCGACGGCGACCTCGGGCCACAGCCCGTGGAACATCTCGCGGCTGACCTCGCCGTGCAGGCGAGCGACGCCGTTGCTGCGCCCGCTGAGGCGCAACCCCATCACGGCCATGTTGAACTTGCCGTCGTTCTCGTCGTCGCGCTGACCGAGGGCGAACATCTCGTCGAAGGTGACGCCGAGGCCCGCCGAGAAGGTCGTGAAGTAGCGCTCCATCAGCTCGCGGGGGAAGCGGTCGATGCCGGCAGGCACCGGCGTGTGCGTCGTGAACACGCCACCGGCGCGTACGGCCTCGACGGCCGCCGCGAACGGCAGCCCCTCGGCGACGAGCTCGCGGATCCGTTCGAGCGACAGGAACCCGGCGTGACCCTCGTTGGTGTGGAAGACCTGCGGAGCGAGGCCGAGGGCGCGCAGGGCGCGGACGCCGCCGACACCGAGGACGATCTCCTGACGGAGTCGGTGCTCGTTGTCGCCGCCGTACAGGCGGTCGGTGATCGACGACCCGATCTCGCCGTTGCCCTCGACGGCGGTGTCGAGGAGGAGCAGGGTGATCCGGCCGACCTGGACGCGCCACACTCGGACAGCGACGTGTTCGCCGGCGATGTCGACGCCGATGGTCACCCCGGTGGGGTGCAACGCGAGTCCGTGGGGGTCGAGGAGCGGATAGCGCTCCTCCTGCCAGGCATCGGCGTTGAGCCGCTGGCGGAAGTACCCCTCGGCGTAGAGCAGCCCGACGGCCACCAGCGGGATACCGAGATCGGAGGCTGCCTTGAGGTGGTCGCCGGCGAGGATGCCGAGTCCGCCCGAGTACTGGGGGAGGGTCTCGGAGAGTCCGAACTCGGCGGCGAAGTAGGCCACGAGCGACAGCGGCGTGTCGGAGCGACCCTGGAACCAGCGGGGCGACGCGAGGGCGTCGTCGAGTCGGGCCGCAGCGGCATCGCAGGCCGCCACGATCGCCGGGTCGTCGACGATCTGGGTCCAGCGGGCGTTGGTGATCTCGCCCAGCAGTCGGAGCGGGTCGTGGCCGGTGCTCTCCCAGACGGCCGGGTCGAGGCGCTCGAAGAGGGCCTGGGTCTCGCGGTCCCACGTCCAGTGCAGGTTCATCGCGAGTGTTGTAAGCGTTTGCAGACGCGGAGGGATGGCCGGGATCACGGTGAACTGACGCACGGAACGCATGCCCGGAAGGATAGTCACGCCCGGCGGGGCCCCGGTGCGGGCGGTCATCAGAGCTCTCTGCAGGGCCGGGACAGTGCCCGGATCGTCAACCGAGAGCGTCGGAGTAGACGCCGAGCGTGGCTGCGGCGATCGCGTCCCAGGTGTACCGCGCCCGGACGAGTTCACCGGCGGCGCGGCGCAGGCCCGCAGCCCCGGTGGGGTCGTGGACGACCTCGAGGATCCTGTCGGCGAGGTCGTGGTGATTACCGGGCTCGAAGAGCAGGCCGGCACCCGTGCCGTCGACGATCTCGGCGAGGCCACCGGTGCGGGCGACGATCACCGGCGCTCCTGCCGCCATGCCCTCGAGGGCGACGATCCCGAACGGCTCGTACAGCGAGGGGATCACGACACACGTGGCGCGGTGCAACAGCGTGCGGAGCTCGTCGTCGGGGACGAAGCCAGCCATCTGGACGATGTCGCCGACGCCCTCCATGTCGATCTGGGTCTGCAGTTCGGGGAGGTACGACCCGCGGCCGGCGATGACGGCCCGGATGCCGGGAATCCGCTGCCGCAGTTCGCCCATCGCACGGGCCAGCACCTGGAAGCCCTTCTCGTACTGGATGCGGCCCCACGCGACGATGAGCGGCGCGTCGTCGGCCGCCCCGTCGGTGTGCCCCGTGGTCCATCGGGCGATGTCGATACCGTTCGGCACGAGGCGGACCTTCTCGGTGGGCAACTCGAAACCGTCGACGACCTCGCGCACCATGAAGCGCGAGCAGGCGATCACCAGACGGGCCTGATAGGTCAGCCACCACTCGACGCTGTTGATCGTGCCGGGAAGACCGGGAGGGAGGTGCCCACCGTGGCGGCCGCGCTCGGTGGCGTGGATCGTGGCGACGAGGGGCACCGACCACAGGGTGCGCAACGTGTCGCCGGCCCAGGCGACGAGCCAGTCGTGGGCATGCACGACGTCGGGTCGCCAGTCGCCGAGTCGGGCCGCGAGTTGGACGAGATGGTGACCGGCCGACGCCATGCGCGCCACGATGTCGTCGTCGGGCAGCCACGGGAGCGACACATCGGCGCGCAGGACGCGGACCCCGTCGACGACGGTGTCGTCGGGGGAGTCGAGGCCGAGACCGGGGTGGTGCAGGCTCGCCACCACCACGTCGTGACCCGCTCTCGCCATCGCTGTCGCGAGTCCCTCGACATGGGCGGCGATGCCACCCACGAGTTGGGGCGGGTACTCCCACGAGAGCATCAACACGCGCACGGGCCGAAGGTAGCAGTCGCTCACGAAGGCGCACGGGTCGCTCCGTGTCGCGGCGTAGGCTCGGCCCGTGCTGCTGCAGGAACTCGACCTCTTCCTCTTCAACGAGGGTTCGCACCGTCGACTGTGGGAGTTCCTCGGGGCGCACGTGCGGTCCGAGGGTGGCGTGCAGTTCGCCGTGTGGGCACCGAATGCGACCGAGGTGCACGTCGTCGGCGACTGGAACGGCTGGGGCGAGGGAACCCGCCTCACGGCGCAGTCGGCGTCGGGGCTCTGGGCCGGTGTCGTGCCCGATGCGGCCGAGGGGCACTGCTACAAGTACGCCGTGACCTCGCGCGGTGGGCGCTCGGTCCTCAAGGCCGATCCGATGGCACGGTGGTCGGAATGTCCGCCCTCGACCGCCAGTCGCGTCGCTGCGCCGAGTCGTCACGACTGGGGCGACACCGACTGGATGACCTCCCGCAGCAATGCGCCCGGGTCGCCGTTGCGCGTGTACGAGGTGCACCTCGGCTCGTGGCGTCCGTGGCTGCGTGACTACCGCAGCATCGCCCACGAACTCGCCGACCACGTCGCCGGGATGGGTTTCACCCACGTCGAGCTGATGCCCCTCGCCGAGCACCCCTTCGGCGGGTCGTGGGGTTACCAAGTCACCGGGTACTACTCGCCGACGGCTCGGTTCGGCGGGCCCGACGACATGCGTGCCCTGGTCGACATCCTCCACCAGCGCGGCATCGGCGTGTTGATGGACTGGGTGCCCGCTCACTTCCCGAAAGACGAATGGAGCCTGGCCCGCTTCGACGGCACCGCTCTCTACGAACACGCCGACCCGCGCCAGGGCGAGCACCCCGACTGGGGCACCTACGTCTTCAACTACGGCCGTCACGAGGTCCGCAACTTCCTCGTCGCCAACGCCCTCTACTGGATGGAGGAGTTCCACATCGACGGCCTGCGCGTCGACGCCGTGGCGAGCATGCTGTACCTCGACTACTCGCGGCCCCACGACGGCTGGGTGCCCAACGAGCACGGCGGTCGCGAGAACCTCGACGCGATCGACTTCCTCCGGCAACTCAACACGGTGGTCGCCGACGAGTTCCCGACGGCGATGATGCTGGCCGAGGAGAGCACGGCGTGGCCCAAGGTCACCCACCCGGTCGAGTTCGGCGGACTCGGGTTCACCCACAAGTGGAACATGGGGTGGATGCACGACACCCTCGACTACATGCGCACCGATCCGGTGCACCGCAAGTGGCACCACCGTTCGCTCTCGTTCGGGTTGCTGTACGCGTTCAGCGAGCGCTTCGTCCTGCCGCTGAGCCACGACGAGGTCGTCCACGGCAAGGGCAGCCTGCTCGCCAAGATGCCCGGCGACGACTGGCAACGCTTCGCCAACCTCCGCGCCCTCTACGCCTGGACGTGGGCGATGCCCGGGGCGCCATTGCTGTTCATGGGCGCCGAGTTGGCGCCTTTCACCGAGTGGAGCGAGTCGGCCGCACTTCCGTGGCACCTCCTCGACCATGCGCCGCACCGTGGTGTGAGCGCCCTGCTCGCGACCCTCAACCGACTCGCCGGCGAATGGCCGGCCGTCCACGAGCGCGACCACGAGCCCACCGGGTTCCAGTGGCTCGAGGCCGACGACGCCGATCACTCGATCTATGCGTTCCTCCGATGGGGGTATGCGGGCGGAACCGCTCTGGCGTGCATCGCCAACATGACGCCGGTACCGCGGCCGGGCTACCGCGTCGGCCTGCCGTGGGAGGGCGACTGGGAGGTCGTCCTCGACACCGACGGTCCGCAGTGGGGTGGCAGTGGCTACGGCGGCTACGACGTCGACGGCCAGGCGCTCACCGCGACCACCGAGTTCCCGTGGCAGGGGCAGCCGGCGTCGATCGCCCTGTCGCTCCCGCCGCTGTCCGTGGTCTGGCTCGCGTCCCGCCGATGAGCGAGATCACCCCTGCCACGCGCCTCCGCCCGTGGCACGACGAGCAACTGCGCCAGGTCATCGCGGCGTGCGTGACCCTCGGCTTCGCTGTCGGGGTGTACGGGATCTCCTTCGGCGTCGCCTCGATCGGGGCGGGTGCCACCATCGCCCAGACCTGTGCGATCTCGCTGCTCGTCTTCACCGGGGCCTCGCAGTTCTCGGCCGTCGGCGTCCTCGCCAACGGCGGCTCGCCCCTCGCTGCGTTCGGTGGTGCGGCCGTCCTCGCAGCGCGCAACGGCGTGTACGGCTTCGCCATGGCGTCGCGTCTCGACGGGTCGCTGGCGAGGCGGATGCTCGCGGCTCAGTTGACCATCGACGAGACCACGGCGATGGCCGCCGCGCAGGACGACCGACGCCATGCGCAGTGGGCGTTCTGGATCACTGGCGCGAGCGTGTACGTGTTCTGGAACGTGGGAACCCTGGTCGGGGCACTCATCGGATCGGCGATCGACCCCGAGACGTTCGGACTCGACGCCGCCTTCCCCGCAGCGTTCGTGGCGATGCTGTGGCCGTTGCTCGCCGAGCGCCGTCACCTCCGTGCCGCTGCCGTCGGGGCGGTGGTGTGCCTCGTCCTCACGCCCTTCACCCCGGTCGGCGTGCCGATCCTGGCCGCCACGGCCGGCATCGCGATGGGC
>Ga0172367_10001476_pt1 | contig 33910 bp, 23 predicted proteins | sample Lak10m_FD_114542 | JGI IMG/M metagenome (GOLD analysis project Ga0172367, IMG submission 114542) | Freshwater microbial communities from Kabuno Bay, South-Kivu, Congo - kab_022012_10m | ecosystem: Environmental > Aquatic > Freshwater > Lake | place: Democratic Republic of the Congo: South-Kivu...
AGAACTTCAGCCTGTTCCAGATGCGTATCAAGAACTCTATCTATGCTCTGAATAGTACAAAGCATAATGTCTTCCTGAATAAATCCCTCTCCGAAACAAACTCCTACGTTAGGTATTTTACAACTTTTGGTTAGGAAATCATAAGTTTGAGTTAATAGTTGCTTGGCATTAAACAGGATTATCATCTTACGTCCATGCAGAGCTTTTATTAGTCCTGCCATAATTAGCGTTTTACCTGATCCCGTAGGGGACTTGATTACTCCCCTCTTAAGATATAATCCTGCTTCTATAAGTTTTTTCTGATAGTCGTATAAAGTAAAGTTACTTATTTCGTAATCATTTACTTTGTCATCTGATACGAGGTATTTATACTCTACCTCTGGGTGACAGTTAATCTTCTTAAGATCCTCTTGGATCCTAGATAATAAGCCTGTCTTAAACACTCCCGTGTTAGATATGAATCTAGTCTTGCCGTCCCAATGTCTGCGTTTGTATGCTGACGAGTATTCTGATCCGGGGTTTTTAAAGGCATATCTTTCACACAAAGCCTTTAGAAGATCAGGATTGTCCGTCTGTATTCTTGAATTTAAGTTATCGACATAAATTTTCATTACACTATTATAGTGTATCTATAGGAGATAAAATATGATGCAATCTGGTATGAATGACCCAGCAAAACAGCGGGTTATAGAAGAGATACTAAAGGACCTTCCTGTAAGCACAGATATAGAGGTTACGCTTCCTTCTGAATGTAAGGTATATGAATTGGATGACCCTGCTATGCCAATTACAATAAGACCTATGACATTCGAAGATGAGAAGATGTTAGTGAGTGCTAAGAAAGAGCAGGATCCTATAAATTTGCTATTACAGAGATGTGTTACTAATGTAAAGATTCCAGACCTTCTTTCTATAGATAAACTATATCTATTAATGAAACTTAGAGAAATTTCGTATGGTGATGATTATAAAACTCTTTTAATTTGTGGGCACTGTAAATCAGAGAATCCAACTACGGTAAAGCTATCTCAACTTAATGTAAACCCAGTACCTGATGATTTTTGTGATCCTATAGAAGTTTTACTTCCCCAGCTTAACAAGAAGATAAAAATTAGACTTCCTAGAGTAAGAGACGAGAAACTAATGTCAGAAATTGAAAATCCCATGGAACATCTATGGAGATTTATTCTAGAGGTAGATGGTCACGCAGACAAGTCTATTATCGCAGCGGTAATATCTAAGTTGCCAATAAGGGACATTAAAACCATTTTAAAGTGTCTGAAACTAGATTACGGAATCGATACAAAGATTAAATTAAAATGTAAAGACTGTGGAGGGGTATCGGTTCTAGACCTGCCAATCGATGCAAATTTTTTCAACGTGAACTAGAAGAGATTACTAATTTAGATAATCTTCTTCTAGAAGCCTATATATTGGTAAATAAGGGACATTTTACTTATACTGATGTAAGGAATATGACCCGTATGGAAAGAACAATATTTACCAAAATATTAAAGGAAGATCTGGAAAGACAACAAGATGCTATTAAACGGATACGATCTAGTAGATAGACATAGTAGACCAAGTGTTGGTGGAGCAGTTGCTCTAAGAGCACTTTTTATAAATAACGGTATCTTAGTTGATCCTTACGATGTAAGCTCTTGCACGGTATTTGCAAAACTATCTAATGCTTCTCCATCTTCAATAATTAATTCTACAGATGGGTTACTTTCCAGTGACTCATCTTCTGTAGTATTAATGAGCTTTGGAATATCGGGGAACCCATATGGTAGTCAACCTCATGATGGAATAGATACAAGAGTAACAAGCAAAAAACTAGGTTGGGTAAGTCCTAGTGCAACTACAAATCAGGGTGGAGGAACCTCAACTGGCTTCGCAACAAACGGGTATTTTCCACATAATAACGCCAGCGGTATTTATAGAGTTGGAATAGGAGATTATGTAGCGGTTCTAGATGGTTCTATTGACCTATCAGGAGCATTTGTAAATAGAGGGGGAAGATCAGTAGTAGCTAATGCAGCTTCAGCAGTTTTAGATTATATTGATGTTTGGACAGTAAAACTTTCTCAAGCTTCAGAATATCAATTATTTATAAATAGCTTTAGCTTAGATAATAACGTATTTGTAACTTTTACAGAACCTCTAATTATAACTACTAAAAACAGATTGATAAATAAAAATATAAAAATAGGTGAGAAAGTAAATTTAACTGTAACAACAGAGATTACAGTTCAAAATAGAGAACTTCCAGAGGAAACTAAAAATTTATTAAAAGATTTTTCTCTAGTAAGACCTTTAGTTTATATCCAAAAAGTTAATGAGGACTCAACAAATCAACCAGCCAGAGAAGACATAACCAATTTATATACCTCTGTAGGTGTTCAGACTACTTCCGATAATACAATTCTTTATTTATTCGACACAGCCGATTTTACGACACCTACCACGGGTAAACCCGGAACATATATAATTACAGTAAAGTATGCATACTTAGATCAGCTATTCGTTAGCTCACCTATGTACTTTACCCTTAGTTAACTAATAGGAAAAATATATGACATTAATAGGAAACTTACCAAGTAATACTAGAATGTTTGGAGATCCATTTCCCGGAGGAGGAGGAGGAACTCCTTTTGGAGATGTTTCTGCTACACCAAATAACAATTGTAAATATGCTTATGTAAAAGCTGAATGTACTGTTTCAAACTTAGGAACTGTTGCCGGAAAAAAGGTCATTCCCGGTAAAACCTACATTGCCACATTAGTAGTTAAAGCATCCATAGAGGTTAGATGCTCCTTGTCCGCCGATTGTGCCGGATGCAAAAAATATGTTACTACGGAACTTGTAAATCCTAAGTCTGGAGAGAGATTTGTTACAGAAGCAGGCCAACAGAATGGTTTACTTTTTAAATTCTACACTCCTTTGGGTTGTTGTAATTGCGCTAAGCAAATAGTTCTAGATCACAAAAATGCAACGATTGAGTTTAAAACTACATTCTTACAAGATTATGACGTCGATAAGATAACTGGAGTGGATTGGCATCGATACTTTACAATGAGAGAAATAGGTGAGCTTCTCGAAGATTGGGTACAGGGAATAAAAGATTTAGAAGATCCTTGTGGTCCTCCATAAGCTTAGAAGATCTCTGCTCATTATAATTATATTTAATTTTTTTACTAAATCACAGGTGATTATACTAAATATCTAGGAGATATAATATATGCCAGCAGCCCCATACGAACCTAGCCTAGTACCTTCAGGATCTGCCTCTGTTAACCCAGCGGCAGCATTTTTGACAGCTTCTGCCAATAGTCAGGCAACTGAATTTGGTAAATTCTTTAATCATAGCCAAACTTTACAAGGGATATGGAAAAGAAAATGGGTATACGATACTCAACCATCCGTATCTAATAGTCAACTATCAGGATGTCCTCAAGTTCTTTTCACATATTGTGATGTGAATGTAACTGAGAATGTAACTCAAAAGTTTGAATCGGCATCTTTCTCTGGAGGTACGTTCCAACAATCTCATAATATTACTTACTGGTCGGATTCTGCCAGTGGAGGATGGGGCACTTCTGGAGCATTCTGGACCTCAAAAGTTGGAACTTTAAGACGAGGTGCTCAAGCGGGGGATGAGGAATCTACAGAGAATTTAAGTTTCAATGTTATTGCAGCAAAACAACCCGGACCATATAATGCTTCTGTAGACACTAGTGGAGCTTTCTCAGCGCAATTCTTTAGTGATGTTATCTTAGCTGGTGCTGCTGCGGAATCTACTAAATTTATACCCGGAATAGTTAATGTCTAAATTAGATTAACTTCACTCATAATCTTATACTCGAAATTGTATAGTGAGCTTTTCTCAGTAACCCACTGGGAAAGGCTCACACCTTTTACATGGGCATCATTCCAATCCTTGCACTTGTCTGGTAGAGGACAGACATAGAATTCATTCATACGACGCTCTCTACGCAGCCTATTGAATGCAACAACCCCTCTACTGCCAGCCTCGTCGTTATCAAAGCCTAGAATGATTCTACCCTTGAATGTAGAGAGGATCTCAGCTTGACGAGGGCTGACGGTGTTCTTCATTGTGGCGGTAGCGTTAACTCCTTGCAATTGAAGTGAGATGGCATCCAAGGGTCCTTCACAAACTACAACGTACTCGGATTCCTCGTCATAAGGGTACAATATTTCGGAAGGATTTGGAGCGATATCGATTGAAGGGTTGAGGTACTTTGGTCGCTGATCACCAATACTTCGGGCTTGGAAGTAGAATACAACTCCATTCTGACTGAATGGGATAATAATTCTATCTCGGAATTTTCCCTCAAGGCAGAGGTAATACTCTGGTTTTGTTTCATTTGATTCATTAAATAGCTTTCTGCTGAATAGTATGTTCCACGCTGTCAAAACGGCAGGATCTTCAGAGAATCCTGATGCAATATTAAGAGGGATAAGCTTTTCTGTGTCTAGCTCTAGCTGACGTTCTTCCTTGATAGGTTCTGGAATATCATCTCCCAAGAAGCAAAAGTTCTTGATTAGTATATCCTTGTATGCCTTGAAGTAGGGAATGTTTTCTGCTTCTGCATATAGTCTGATAAAGTTTCCTGATCTTCCAGACTTGAAGCATTGCCACAGACCACTATCTATATTGACGCTCATGTGTCGCTTCCAGTCATTATCTGCGAATAGCGACTCCATTATAAACTCTCGGCCATTAGCAGATAGTTTACCAATAGACGAGAACTTTTTGGTAATGTAATCTCTAATAAAGTGAGGTGCTATATTGTACATACAAACTATCTCCGAATCTAAGTTTCAAACCTTTAAGCAGTGCAAGTTGAAGTATCGTTACCGTTACGTTGAAAGGCTACCTGAGCCTGAAGAGGCAAACACCGATGCTCTTCACTTTGGATCTTATATCCACAAAGTGTTTGAGAACGGTGTGAACGCAAAATCATCTGATGAGCTTGTCCGTATAGCCGAAGAAGTGAAGGGTTCATACGGTGTATCAGAGAAGTACGATGGCAAGGATTTAACGTGTATCAATAATTTTGTTAAGTTCAATAGCCAGCTAGAGGAGACGGTTGCTACTGAACTTACCTTCGAAGTTCCTGTCAAAGATGATATCTCACTTAATGGTGTTATCGACAGGGTAGTAAAGGGTAAGGATGGTGGCTATCTTGTTATTGACTATAAGACTTCCAAGAAGGAGAAGTCCAAGGTAGACCTTTATCAAGACTCACAGCTTAAGGGTTATGTGTATGCTATTAGCAAGCTATACAACGTACCTATTAGTAAGATTCTTGCCGCACATTACTATCCACTTACTGGAACCTTTGTTCATGTCCAGTATTCACAGCCTCAGATTGGGTCACACCTTAAGAGTATTGTAGATGAGGTGTGGAAGATCCGTAAGTGCAAGATGGAAGATATGAAGCCTAACCGTAATGATTTCTGTAACTGGTGCGCTTACAAGTCGGCTTGTCCAGAGTTCAATACCTTGAACGAAGTAACTAAGAAGGTAGAAGAACTAAAAGCTAAGAAGTCTTCTTAATATACTTACCATAAATAAAAGGTCTATAGATTTCTATATCTATAGACTCAAAAAAGTTATCTACTTGTTCTTGAGAGTACTTACACTTCTTAGTAAGATAATTATATAACATTTCTACTTTTAATGGCTTCTGTCTATTCATAGCATCTAGAAGCTTTAATTGAAAGTGTTTTATGAATCTCTCAGAATACTTATGTCTCCACTTCTCTATAAAAGAATAGCTAAGTGTTTCATTAATTAAATCTATAAAATCTATAATATCTACATCTAGGTTGGTCATAAATTACTATTTATATAATTAGTATATAATATATAAGGTATGGCTAGATTTTCTAAACAAGTTGATTTTTTCTTGGAACAAGTTGGAGTTGATCCTTTTCTTGAGGTAAGTATTGTCCCAAAATCAGACTCCTGTGCTGTTCCGGGAGACGTTCTATTTTTTAGGTATCAGCTAGGTAGAGGCAAAGGAAGTAGAGCATCCAGAATTTTTCTGATAGTAGAGCCTATAACTAGGGAGGCTGGAACTGGAAACTTATTAATGACTGGGTTTAAACTTCCTGATAATGGTCAATACACCCCAGATTCTTTAGAATCTCTATATAAAAAAGGAACACTACCTAGAGAGAACTATAGAACTTATATCATGGGTAGGGTTTATGGTCCGTTAAGACGGATAAGAAAAAGACTTAAAGTAGGTTAATATGGCAGTGCCTCCACAATTATTAATGGTTCTAGTAGAAGCTGTAGCCAAGTTTCCTAGCTTAATTGGGGCAACTAATGCTTTAAAAGATAAAATTGACGCTGCCATAGACTTTGCAGATAAAGCTCAAATGGCTTCGTTACAGTTAGGTAAGACCTACGATGAAACTAGAAAGACTCTAGGAGATCAGATAGAGGGATTAAGGGGTTCTCTATCTGATAGATTTAGAGCGGGTATGGAGACTTTGAATGCTGGCTTAACTGGAAACACTATGGGTGTTTCTAGATTAATCAATCAGCAGATGTTAACTGGAACTGCATTTAGGGCTACGGCTGATACTTTTGCTAAACTTGAGGTTGCTCTAGGTTTAACTAGAGAAGAAACCAATAGTTTAGCAATATCAATACTGAAGTATAATCGTGAATATGGTGTAGCTACTGATAAGCTAGTCCAATCTCTAAACGCTTTAAGAGACACTATGCCAGTTCAGAAGTTAGTAGGACTAGGACAGAATTTCCAAGAAGCCATAGTTCAGTTACAAGGAATGGTAGGACCTCAACTAGCTCAAGAGCTTACTGGATTTGTTAAAACAGTTCTAGATCCTTCGTTTGAGAATCTGTCTAGATTAGCAGGATTAGGAATCCTTGAGCAAAGAGAGCAATTACTAGCTAATAGAAACAATACTGAAGTGTTACTCGATCTTCTACAAGAGATGATTAAAACTTCAGCAGATAGACTAAGAATGTTTGGACAAGGTGCAGGGTCAGAATTTTCTCTAGCAGCTATCCCAGCGATGTTGTTCGGTGAGAAAATGATGGAAGCTTTGTCTCTAGCGGACGGACTTGGAAGAACAACCAAAGAAATTGGCGAAGTAATTGCTCAATATTATTTAACTATTCAAAGTCTTAAGAAAGAAATATTTGTTCCTATAGAAAATGCTTTAACAACATTACATGAACCACTAATGGCTCTGTATGAAGTTTTAGTTTTTGTTTCACAAACTATCGGAGTAGGTGTTGGCAAATGGTTAGAAGATACACTATCTATAGGATCCGACACCCTAAAGCAAATTAAGATAGGATTATTACAATTTTCTAAAGCAGTAGTAGAAATGTTTTATCCAATAGTAAGTTATATAGGAACTAATGCTAGTGGATTATTTAGATCAATCATTTCGGGAATAGTTGATGGGTTTATAAACTTCACTAAACCCGGAGGAATTCTAACACAACTAGAAGCAGCTTTTTATTCTTTATATGCAACAATACTGGATGTAGCTGATTTCTTTGGTGCTGATATATATGACGATGATATAGACGCTATAAGAAAAAAAGGAATTCTAAAAGAGATAGAGGTTTCAATAGCTGAAGGAGCAAAGAGTATAGCTGATTTGACTAAAACCCAGCAAGAAGCTATTGAAGATTTTAAGTTAGGGGGCGTAGTAGCAGAGGCTTTTAGAACTTACAGTTTAGAATCTGATAAGAATAAAGCACTAACAAATCTTAGTAAAGCGTTAGCAGGTGAAGGCGATAAGCCTCAGATGGTTATTGCTTTAGAAAAAGCTGTTCAGAGATTAGATGCCGGATTGCCCTTAGATGAGAAAATGGCAGATCTATTAGGAGAGATCGCTAAAAATACAAAGAAAGATCCAGAGCTATCTAAAACGGATTTCATGCGCGAAAGTGCAGAAAATCTTGCTATTGCGCTAGAAAAAGTTTTTGGAATAGGGACTATGGATTCTTCAGAAGGAATAATAAATGCCATTAATAATTTGAATGGCACTGTTCAGCTACGACAAACTATGGGTAAAATAAACCCAGCTAAATTTAGATCAATAGAGGATGGATTCTAAATGGTATACTCAAATAATAGCACACAGCCAATAGTAGATAGAAAACTTCCACAACGAAGTTTATTAAAGTTTTATTTCCCATTCCCTGAAAAAGGTGCTAATGGAAGGTACTATGTTGTAAATTTACCTTTTTATGAAAATGTATCAGTAAAAGAAAACAAACGAGCTAGGTATCAAAAGTATTCTCTTATCTCTAGATCAAGCAATCTGTATACTTACATGGGAGCAGATTCGAGAACTTTTACTGTTGATTTTAATATAACTTTACCACACTTACTCGACTTGCATCCAGAAGCAAAACAATTAACTGATAAACAGTTTGTCGCTGAAAGTGTAGAGAACGCAAGCATCGATAAGCAAAGATTCAAAGATCCAACAAAAGCCTCCACTGGAATAGGTAGTACTTCTATATCTTTTAAATTAGGTAATAACTATACTAAGAATCAATCCCAAAATTCGGTTTATGAATTATTTAAAAGTAATTGGTGGTTAAATTCAAATCTTGTAGATAAGCAGTACATCCTATCTAGATTTGCTTCTCCAGAAGGTGCGGATATTGCCAAACAGAGAGGTATTACTCTTTTAGGAGGTAATTCTATAAGGGATCTTAGAGTTAATTCATCCTCAGGAGATATAAATACCCTAGTCTTTAGAACAGAATTATTTAAGGCTGATAGAGAGATTGATGATGCTACTTTACTAAGATATAAAATGATAGATCTTATTATCTATTGGATTAATGTTATTAGATCTAGTGTTGTCAATAATGCAGAAAACCCAATGTATGGTCCACCCTTAATTAGATTAAGACATGGAATTATGTATCAAGATATTCCATGTATTTGTATGGATTATTCGATAGACGCTAATGAGGCTGCTGGATACGATGTTGATACATTACTACCAAGACAGTTAAAAGTTACTTTAAAACTTGAGGAGCTTAGAACTGGAACATTTGGAAAATTTGATCCAACATCAAACAATATAATTGAAAGAGATAATCTTACTGGTTGGGAATCTGTTATTTTAGGACCAACAACCTCAATGGATCCCGGATACGGTGGTATTGATCTGGGAGGAAATCCATGACTAGTTTAGGAACTAATAGAGGGCCATATAGTATTGATTCGATGGTTGTGTCACATAGAGACGCAGCTATAACGACTATTCTAAATTCAGAGCCATTCGATAATTTAGTAAAAAATATAAGTGAAGCTTATGATTATGAAATTGGATACATCCCAGAAGGATATGAGCATAGACCAGACCTAATATCTAATTTATTTTATGGAACTCCGGGAAACTGGTGGTTACTTATGATTGTTAACAATATAGAAGATCCATTTGAAGGATTTTATATAAATCAAAGAATCCTCATTCCTAAACTATGACAACATCTATACCTACAGCTAATGTTGCTTTCATGTTTGGCAGGGAAGCAGCTACAAAACTTTTTATAAAAGGTTCTACGTTTTCTAATCTAATTGAAGAATTAAAAGATGGAGGTCAAGGCTTCGTATTTACTACTCAAGGAAATCCAAACTTTTTATCATTAGAACATACAGTAAATATTGGAAAATCCTTTGAATTAACTTTATCACTAATAGATCCGACAGGTGAATTTGAAAAACGATTTTTAACTACTAATGTGTTAGAAGTTATGGCTAACTCTTATCCAGATGACGGATCAAGATTTTTTGCTGGTAGTTGGAAGGGCAATGAGGCGCAAAAAAAACTACGGCCACCATCACAAAACTTTGAAGCAAGCTTAAATATAGACATAGAATATCTTAAAAATACTAAAAGAAGAAATATTTATTTGGCATACGGGATCGGTGATCAATTATCCCAGTGGGCAGGACCCTTTAAAGTTTATATTCAATCTATAGATGTTAAGATTGAAGGTCCTAGAATTCTTACTATAAGATTTGTTGCAACTGAAAATCATTTAGATCCAAAAGAAAATTATAATGCTTTCGGTAGACCTGCGTATATTGATACTAAGGGTATAAACACTACCTGTGAAGGAAGATCAAAGACTATATTCCTAGATGATATTATTAATATATATAATCCTTATAATTTACCTTTAAATCCTTCTGTAGATGTCCACACTTTAGTGGTTGATACTTTAAGAGATTATATAAGAAACGCTACTGGTCATAAAAATGTAATGATCTTATTGCCTAATTTAAATAAAGTGTGTAGAAAAGCTACTGCTTTTACTAAGATAAATTCTAGAATAGATAAAAACACTGGTGGACTAGGATCACTATTAGGAGGAAATAATGCTGCTGTAGCCGCAACCATAACCCCTTCATATTATGCTAAAGGTAGAATTGAAAAATTTTTAAATGATCTTTGCTCAGAATTAACCCTAGATTTAGTTTACGAAAATAAACCTGATATTAATAAATATTCAACACCTATTCCAACAGCAACCTATTATATCTGGAACTCTTTCGACCATAGATCTGATGGGTTAAAAGATCCAAAAACTAGAGTTAATGCAGCCAGCTACCTTAAAGATTATTACGATAATGTCTCCCTATATGCACGATTATTTAATAGCACCTCAACTCAGAGTGTTCCAAAACATATAGAATTATTAAATAAATTAATTGGAAAACTAAATGAGATCTCTGGTGGAGAGTACAGCATAAACTATGAAATCGTATCGGAAAATAATATTTTAATTTTAGATTTATGGAAATCTGATACAGAACTTAATTGCGAAAACTATCCTTTATTTGCTGAAGTAGACATAGAGCCTTCTGAGGAATTCATAATTGTAGGAGATGTTTCTTTAATTAGAGATTATTTATATTCAGGAGATCCTACAAATAACCTAAGCACTTGGTTACATCCCATAGACGCACAAATACTTCGTAATCCTAAATATATTGAAAAAATAAGATCTTTAACATTATTTAATACTTCTGAAACTAGATTCCCGTTCGGAGACATCTCATTTATACCAGACGAGTTTGCTTTTATACAAGATGATACAAGTACCTCAGGAACTGAATCATTCGGATCCTTGTTGGGTAAGGACAATATTGATCTTATAAAAAAATTAAAAGCACCTGTATTTAGATATAATACAAACAATCCTAACGTAACTGAACTTACTATAAAAGAATCGAATCAGTATTGGTCCGCTTTGTTATCTCATTTTGAAACTGTGGTTCATAGAAAAGCTGCTGGAATACTTGGAGGAATAATTCCAAGTGAGTATACCACTTTAAAACCAAAAACTATAACTGAGTTATTGTTGTACGCTACAGAAGCTGGAGTATTTAATGAAGGCATAAGTACAACAAGAAAAAGTGAGATAATGTCTGAGATTAGAAAGATAGTCTATGATTCTGATAGTTTTTCAGAAAATAAAAAGTACTCTACTATGTTTGCCGTAACTTTAATGCTTAAATATCTAAGTAAGGAATCTAACATAGGACTAAGAAGATTATTTAAACAGCAGTATGCTACCGATCCAAGTTTAATTTTACATAATTTTATAAATCAAGTATACAATAAAGCTTATCAAGTTAATATAACAACACTTCCAATATTTAATATATCTAATATTATTAATCTTACTAGACCTTGTGTTTTATTAATGCAGAACGTGAATATGCCTATGATAAGACAACCAGACCCTTCGATATTAAGTATCGTATACTCTGGAATGTACAGCATTATGGGATTTAGACACACTATAGATTTTAATGGATGTCACTCTGAATTTTTCTTACAAAAACTAATAGTTGTTAAAGATACTAAAACTAGTGAGCAAAATAAAGAAGTTGATCTTCCTACAACTACATCTGGAACTCCAACTCCATTTACTCCCCTAATAGTTAAACCTTCAGAACTTACTCCCTTAACAATTAATACTAGATTTAGAGGAAATAAAGAAGAAAGAAGACGAGCTTCTTTGAGAGCACAAGAAACAGCTTTCCATGTGTATTATATACCTAAACCTACACTGCCGCTAAAAAAATAAATCATGTCGAACATAGGACCTAAACAAGATCAGCTAGTATGTTTAGCTGAAGTTAGAGACAGAGCAGATGCTGTGAGGACAGGATCTTTCTTGGCTTGCATCTACGGCTTTGGTAATGAATTAATGAGAATTAATTATGTAAGTCCTTATGGATCTAACGCAGGAGGAGCTTTCATTGCTGTTCCTGAAGTTGGAACTCAGATTCTAGTAGTAAGACCTTATAATACTTCTCAGTGGTTTTATCTTGGGACAGCCTTTACCTTCGAGCCTTTGTATGATACAGGACAAGTTGTTAGAGATGCTGTGGTATCCCCTGTTGATAGATGCGATCCTACAATGTATAAATCTAATGGAGTTCCAACTCACTATGTTTTTAAATCTCCTACTGGAGCAGGTTTAAGCATGGTGGAAGATGAAAACTCGGAATACATAAAAAAATATACAGAAGTTAAATCAACGAATAACAAGAAGATAAGACTAGACGATACGCCTAATTTAGACTCAATAATAATAGACTCAGGTAACGGAGCAAAGATAATGCTTACAAATGCTCCTGATAATCCCATAAATGGATTAGCTGCACAATCGGTTCAGGTGCAAACCAATGGACCTCAAAGGTATATAAACTACGATTCTCAAACAGATATATATGTTGGTGGAGGTGGCAAAGAACTGCAATTACTAAATGCAGCTAATGGAGTTTTAAATGGAACTCCTCCTACTTTTAAACCACAACTAGGTATTCCACCACCATTAAAACCTAGTGGAAATGTAAACTTACAAAGCACTTGGAGAGACGTAAACTTATTTACAAAAGCACCTAACGGAAGAATTTTTATTGAGTGTCTTAATGCTGCTGGAGCTAATCAACAAATAGTAATAGAAACAAATGGTGTTGGAGGTGGTATAACAATAAAAACTAATGGAACTGTCATGGTAGATGCTTTAACTGGAGTTGATATAAATACCGCTGGAAATATAAATATGCAGTGTGCAAGTTTCAATCTTAATTGCGCTACCATGAACGCTAAAGCAGGGGTTATGAATCTTGATGGTGGAGTGGTTAACCTAGCTCCAGAACCTCCGCTACCTGTAGTAATTCCACAAGTTCCAAGTACTAATCCTTCATTAAAACACGATAGTGATTATGGTAATTTTGGTATAAACACTTTTGATCTGACATAGAGGGTATTATGGCATCATTCGATTTTGAAACTTTTGCAAAAGCTCAAGGACAAACTGGCACTAATTTTATAAACGCTGCTGGAATGGCTTTCGGAGTTCCTAGCTGTATGCTCAGTCTAGGAGCAGCAGCATTATCTTTACTGCCCACACCAGTACTAGCTCAAATAAACATAGCTGCTCAACAAGGTAAGGCTAAGGCTAATGAGGTTATTGCTGAGATATTTAGAAAATTAATGTTGAATACAGGTATCGTAGAATTCGATACTGAAACAGGAACATTTAAATTCAAATCAATAACTTCGTGGATGAACTTAGATGCTGACGGATTACAAGCTCTAGCGGACTTAGGTGGTATTGTTGGAGCTATGCAATATGCTGCATCCTTTGGAGCACAGTTATATCAAAACTACCAAAATGTTGTGAATGAGTTTAATGCCATAGCAGACTGCTTAAACAAGTTTAAAACTATGAAGCAGTACGAGAGAGGAAACTCAGCCTCTACTAGAAAAACTCCTTTAGATGATTCAACATTTGCTGCTACAAAAGCTGAACTAAAATACGCCACAGACTTCGTAGCTCAATGTGATAGAGTTATAAATGATATTAGTAATATCTTGCTAGAAAGAGAAGCTAGACCAGAGCTAGAACCAAGTATAAATGATTGCAGAGAGTTTGATCAATTCTTATCAGGAACTACTTTCTGTAGAGTAAGCATGGAAGATCCTGAATTAGGAATGGATGATGGTGTTTTTAGATTAACTTACGGACCTCCTATATCAATAGATGGACAGTATGTCTTAACCAACGATGGTCTTTATTATGACTCTAGAAACGGTGGAATAGATATAGCTGTAGCGGCAATTTCTGGCATAATACCCTTAGGGGATCAATGGAAATACAACTACGATCCTAACCTCGGTGGTAAAGGTCAGATGGTATCATTAGATTCCTTAAATAAGTACAAGGATAACTTATTTGATCCTGATATAATTGACGATAGTGCTGGACTACAACTCTACTACGATTCTGATGATTTCTTAATAACTCTAAGACAACAAAGAGATAAGCACATTTACGATCTTTCAGCGGACCTTCAAAATTTCATAGATACTGGAGCAGGATTATCAGTAATCACTAATCAGAGACAATTAATAATATCTCAAATCGCTAATCACAATAGTAAAATAAATAGAAGGAAAAAGCAAATAGAAGTCGCAGTTAAGGCACCTCAAATTTATGGAGGAGAAACCAATCCCATATTCAGTCCAGGAAATGTTCCAATAAATGATTTCTCATATTTAGCAAACAGTAACTTGTCCGTAGATTTAGAGAAACAAAAAGCTTTAATATTTAAACAAGGAGATGTAAATGGTGTAGTGCTTCCCATAATTCCTATGTTTGTTGATTCATCTGTTAAAGCTCCTTCTTTAAGATTTGATCACCTAAAGATTCCAACTGTAGGAAAGGGGTCTATTCTTTATACCCCCTCATCGGCTAACGCTGGAACATTGTTATCTTTAACCGATCAAATAGTTACAAACGGATTATTTGCTAGTTATAACTTCTTGCAAGCAGATGTAGTTCTCCCTTCCTCCATAGATTTTAATATACTAAATGATGCTACTGAAGGACCGATTAATAACTGTCAGATAGTAGCTCCTTCGAAGAGATCTGTATTCTTCTCAGGGTTAGGGGTGCCTTATCTAGAAGGGATAGTAAAGAATAAGAGCACCGATCCAGCGGGAGCATCTGGTCTTGGTAGCTTCGTAAGACTACCCGATACAAACGAGTTCCGTGATCTAACATATTCTAGAAGCGGATTTACCATGGAGTGCTGGGTGTATGTTCCAAGCATAACTAATGGAGAAGTAGGTTGGTTAAGTTCTACAACCTCTTCGTTAACTAAAGTTCTATTAGGATGTGAGAATGTTGGTGCTGCTTCTGGTTACATAAATCTAAACTATACTGGTCAGACAGCAGACCTAGATTATTTGCCAAATGATAGGGGAGATCAAGTCGTTAGAGGTCTTCTCTGTGGGTTTACCAGAGACAGAAGAATAACCCAAGAGAACGTAGGATTTAGTGATGTTAATAGTTTAAACAGTCCTACGTCATCTCTTAGCTTCTTCATAGCACCAACACAGTCTAGAGACTTATCATCATTGTCATTTATAAACAAGGATGATTGCCAGAACACTGCAACCTACTACAAGATGAAGGTAGATCTATCGTCATCATTAATTGGTAATGTATCGTCTCAGTTTGTTCTGTTAGATATAACTTGTGAGCCTGATACTGATTCCATTAAAATGTACGCTGATGGAGTTCTGTTAGCTACTTCTTCAATTTCTCAAGTTTTCGGAGTGCCCTATAAGTCTTCTCCAAATCTTCCTACATTTAAAAAGAGCAACAGCTTTGAGTATACTAGTACTACAGTTGATGGTCCAAGCACTGTAAAACAAGGTCCCTCTCTAAACACCTTCTATACTCCTTGGATAGTCGGTGGCGGGTATACTGATGGTATGTATCAATATGGAAACTTCATGGGAGGAGGAGCTAGAGGGGGAGTAGTTAGCGGGCTTCGTGGACACATAGGAAGCTTAAAATTCTACTCAAGACCTCTAGATAACCTTGAAGTTTCTCAGAACTTTGATGCCCAGAAAGGGTTCTTCAAGAACATTAAGACTTAATGGCTGCTAATCTAACGACCAATATTTATGGTTCTGTTCAAACAGACTTTATTTTAGAGTCTCCAAAGAAACATAAAAAAGACATTCAAGGGTTTGAATTTCCAGCAGGATCAAACCCTAATTCCTATTTTTGTAGGAAGACTGGGGTTGATTTAATTAAGGGAGCAGTAAAACAACTTCTTTTGACTGAAAAAGGAGAAAGACTAATGCTTCCAAACTATGGTTGCAATTTAAGAAAATACTTATTCCAACCTTTAGATGAGCAGACTTTTGAGTCAATTAAAAATGATATAATATTATCTTTTAATAAATATATAGTTGGGGCTAAGATTGCTAAGATAGCTGTTTTACCAACTGGAGAGTTTGGTCCACTAGGAGGGAACTCGTTAAACGTAATTTTAACTTTAAAGATAGATTCTGAAGCTTTAAAAATATTTGACGTAGAGGTTAATATACAATGAATTTTTCTGGAGGCATATCATCTGATTTTATGAAATTGGCTACTGTGCCAATTAATAAAAGACCTACTTTAGTTAATTTTGCTAATAACGATTTCTTAGCTTTGAGAAGCTCACTCATACAATATGCTAGGACAGTCTATCCAAACGATTATCAATACTTTACTGAATCAGATTTTGGAATGATGTTGATTGAGCTTGTGGCTTACATGGGTTCTGTAATGTCCATGAAGGCTGATATGTTAGCTAATGAAAATTTCTTAGCTACAGCTAGACAAAGAGCAAGTGTAAAGAAGTTGTTAGAATTAATTGGAGTTAAGATGCGCGGTCCTCTATCGGCAGCGGCACAGGCTCAGTTATCTATAACTCAAAACTTAGCAGCTTATACTTCCACAGATGTTGTGACTATAAACCCATCACAAAGAGTAGTAACAATAGCTTCTCCAGAAGATGGAGTTATCGTATCCTATACTTTATATAAAATTGAAAACGGTCTTGTTGATACTATTAACTCTACAGGAAACATTCTACTATATCCATACTCAGAAGGACTAGGTTCTCAAAAAAGAATATTCCAAAATCTAGTCCTTCAGGAAGGTTCCTTAGTTTCAGAGACTGGAGATTTTACTGCTACAGAATCAGTAAAGACTATAAAGCTCTCGCAAGGACCTGTCATAGATGGTAGTGTTCAAATATATGTAACCGATCCAGATAAGACAATAGCTACGGGTGCGTATACTGAGGTTCAAAATATTTATTTTGCGTCTGGTGGTGGAGATAGGATATTCCAAGTTCTATACGATGATAATTATAATGCAACTGTAGTTTTTGGTGATAACTCTGTAGGGGTTAGTCCAAGTAACGGAGCTTCTTTTATTATTCAGTATAGAGTCGGGGGAGGCACTAGAGGAAATCTAGAAAAGAACGTGATATCAGTTAGTGTTCAAGCAACAGGTCTAACTAATTTAACAGGTACATTAACTAATATATCAAAAGCTACAGGTGGAGCTAATGCTGAAACTGTAGAGCACGCTAAAAAGTATGCGCCACTAACGTTTAGAAGACAAGATAGAGTTGTAACTCTTGAAGACTATTCCGTTTTTGCAAATACATTTATAAGTAATTATGGAACTGTCGGAAAAGCTTCGGCTGCTGTAAGAAAAGCTTACTCCTCGGCTAACATAATAGATATTTATGTATTAGAAAAAGCCTCAGACATTCAACTACAAAAAGCAACTACTAATTTTAAAACACAATTATTGGATGCTATAAACAAAAAGAAAATGGCTACTGACGATGTAGTTATAGCAGATGGATTAATTAGAACATTAGATCTCGTAGTAACAATAAAGATTGATAAAGATTTAAAGGATAAAGAAACTTCTATAACTGCTAAAGTTAGAGATGTAGTACTAGATTACATGAGCGTAGATAATAGAAACTTTGGAGAATCCTTATCTATAGCAGAACTAAACAGAAAGATATTTGAAATAGATGAGGTTAGATTCTCAACTATAGATAATCTAGACCAAGATGTACCTATAGACTTTAATGAAATTATTCAACTGAATAATTTAACAATTAACGTAGACTTGTTAAGCTAATGAATAACGTAAATAGGTTTAAGCCCAACACAAGAAGGTATACAAAAACTAATTTTGTTGAGCTTCTGGAAAGACTAATTCCAGACATTTATACCGATGAGGATTTGGCTCTTAGTGGCTCTGAGCTTAATCCAGTATCGGAACTCATAAACTGTCACATAAACTTAGCTAACAATATTTCTACAGTTCTATCTATTTCATCAATTCCAAATACTCAAACCAAGAACTTAGGAAATATAAGTGGAATATCTCAATACTTTGTAAAACAAAATGATCTTACAGAGATAACTCCTTATGAGTTCGAAACTCAAATTCTATTACCTTTAGGAACAAGTTTAGCGAACTTTGATACTAGCTCTGAATTTGTATCGTATCTTTCTTCCAATCTATTACCAAAGATTAGAGTAGCGACTGCGACACAGGCTCATGCGTTACAACAGAACATTTCTACATTATCTGCTTTAACATCAAATGTAAATGCCAGCAGCGTCCATAATTACCTAGTTGATACTCTTGGTTGGTTTTATTTCCTAAATACTTCAGCTAATGGAGGGTTATCATACAGCCCATCTAGTTATGTTCTAGAGTCTTTAAATAGTCTATACTTAGGTAATACCTTGAATACTGTAGACGGTATTAAGGGACTGACTGAGTATCTGTGGAGAAATAACTCAGTATGTTCTTTCGATAGATTCATACCAACTAACTTCATCTCTGGAACTTCTGATGGTATTATGGATCCTAGTGCAGGGATTCCAGCAACCTACACTAGCGGAATTCAAAAACTTGAAAATTTAAAAACCTTAGTTGACGTTGTTTACTCTCCATTATATATAGACAAAACAGACTATAGAGTTAAAGAAGCTTTTGACGATTTCATAAGCACTAGATATTATCTAACAGATAGAAGTTCTAAAGGACCTTTAAGAAAGTTCTTGAATATGCTAGGTTATAGCATGGCAGACCTTTCTGATCAGATAGAAAACATAGGTCTTATTTATGATTTACAAAATGTTAGAGATGAGCACCTAGAGCTTATAGCTGATCTAATAGGATTTAAACTGAAGGGAAGTTCACCCACTAAGTGGAGGCATCAGCTAAGTGTAGCGGTTGATATCTATAAAAGCACTGGAACTCTAGAGGCTATTCAAGCAGTTATAAATGCTTTAGTTATAGACTCTGTATTTGATTTAAAAGGTAAAGTTCAGGAGTTGTGGGAATCTTATCTTCCACAACTAATTTGGTATTCGTTGTATACTGAATCACCCTTGTTTAAGAATCTAAATACTTGGAATAAATCAATAGCTTTGCAGGGAGGTGTTTATGAATATAGCACAAGGAATATTGAAGACAATTTAAAGATAGTAACTGATTCTATCCTATTAGATTTATATAAGCAATTCCCTCAAAACTTCTTATATGCTGGTAAGACTTTTGATCCACCTAGATTCTATCTATTGGATTCCCAAGGGAATCAGAAGGAATTGTATACGATTGTAGGAGAGCCTAATATGCGTTCTTTCCGTATGTACGAATTCGGAGGACGAGAATATTTAGGATTAAAGAGATCTGCTATTGAAAATGATGAATCAAAGAGTTTTGAAGCAGCTACTGTATTTGGTCCACTGGGTTTAGGAGTTTATTTTACAGGACTAGGATCCGCAGACTCTGGATCTAGACCTACCTATATAAAGTTTACAGGTGATTTTAATTTCTTATTCAATTACAGAAATAAGAATAACTACCCATTACCTCCTTTTGAAGAGTACAAATACTATAAGGATTCTACTATATCACCTGATATGGTAGATTTTCTTGTTGAAAGATTAAAGTGTTTTAAGGTTAGAAAAGAATTTGCCGATCAGCTTAAATCATTCTTAATAGAAAACGCTGTATCAAATACTACAGATCTATCTGTTCTAAATGAATGGCTAATGTTTTTCTCTGAAAGAAAGACTCCTCCTAACTTCGATGAAGTAATGAACAACATTACTGCATATGATAAGAACATACTAAGTCTTTGGAATGGTAAGTCTTCTCACTTATTTGTAGGATTTGAAGATTCTGATTTTGATTTTGGAAAGACTACGTTAGAAAGCGATGGCAAAGACGCGCTTTATCAAGCGTCAAGAACAATAAAAGAATTCTCACCAGCGCACGCGATACTAAGAATGAATGTGACTGGTAGATATGCTGATGAAACATTTACGATATCAAGCACTGAATATGATTACATCGAATTAGATCAAGACGATCTAAGAACTGGATATACTCAATCTTCTGTTTTAGCTGGTTATCAGTTTAGCGGGGTTGCCATGTCGTTTGCTGGAGGAGGGGGTGATAGTGCGTCTCTAGGATCTGATAGTGGTCGAGGAGGATTGAATACATTCAAGAGAGATAGAGTTGATCAAATTCTTGATAGTTTAGTATCTTCAACACAAGCGGTTCTAACTGCTCCAAGAAGAGATCTTAGAAGAAGAAACTTTAAATACTTACTTCCTAGAGAAAGCTATTATGATAGAACTGGATTTAATGGACCTGTAAGTTTTGATACCTCAGTTCTTGAGAGATCTTTAGCATCATCCCTAGGTGAACTTACGTTAGGGTATGTCGCTTCAGCAGGTAAGTTCCATCCGATAGTTGACCCAGTTAATCCATCTGGAGTCTGGCATTTTTGTGAAGACTTAAGTTCTCAAAGACAGTTCTCAGGAATATTTACAAGCTCGACGTTCCCATACAGAGGTCTTTATACTCTAGGATCTAACGCTAAGATGCCAGAAGAGGGATCTAGAACTTCTAGATATATTGATAGAGGTCAGATTCCTGAAATCTATATTACGATGCATGAACTATTTACCGAGAAGGCTAAATCTTATGCATCTAAATTAATAGAAGATAATTCTAGCGAGTATTTAGTTGATCAGTATTGGAAGAATACTGTGGAAAGCCTAGCCAACACTTTGATAGCAAGTGGTTTTGTTTTAAACTCATTAGCTGATTACGAGAACTTTAGTTTTGGATCGGGACTGCACAAGTTATTTAAAGATTATTGTATCTATTTTGCAAAGCACGCATTGACGCAAGATGAGAAGGATAAGACTGGTGGAAATATCTTTGCTCATGTCTTTGGAAATGGATTATTTAATTGTAATTTCTCCCTAGCTGGGTCTGGCGGAACTTCTTACATATCTAAGACCTTAGATCCCATTAGCTCAATCAGTACGAGCACAGTTTGGAAATCCAGCACTGTTGGAACATCTATTGCAAGTAGCTTAGGTGATTGTGTTATTCCTTTAAGTGGAACCTTCACTGTAGGAAACGCTTTTAATGCTGAATTTAGAAATCCACACATTCTAAGTGGAGTAGAATTCTGTGATATATCTGGAGCAACATCAAGGAATTCGTTTACTATATTTAATCTAGATCCTTCTACAGCAATCAAAGGAAAAGAAAATTATTTAGTTAACAATACAGTAATTAAATGCAAGTCTTTTGGAGGTCTTCCAAGAATACGATTTGATCTATCAGCTTACGGTGAAAGAAGAAATTATCTAATAAAAGATCACCAATTTAAATTAAGAGTTCTAGCTACAGTAGGGGAGGAAACATCTCCAGTGCTAGGTGGAGGAAAACTAGGAGTCTGGATTCACACCAAACCTCAAAGTGGAGTGTTCTGGTCTTGGACACAGACAGGTCGTTGGGAAAGATTTAATGAGACTGATCTGTCTATAGATTCTGTTTTAAACAACTTATGCCACACATACGCATTCTCTACTAAACAAATTTATGATCCATCATCAACTTATAAGTGTTTAGATACTTATATTCAAGTAAACGATCCTACAGATAACCCAAGAACAATAAATAATATAAGTAGATCTTATTTAGAAACAGTAGAAGTTAGTTTCGATACTCGTAATTACACTACAAATAATAATTACGAGTACCTACAGGTACTACCAATACTGGACAGTGATTACCAGAAGGTTAATCAGGTTCATACAGATAACACTAATTATATTGTAGAAGTGTTTTTTATACCTACTGATAATGCTAATAAGTATCTCTTAATTGATTCAGTAGAATTATATGATCTAACCCTATTGGATAATGCAGGTATTGGAACTGGATATGGGACTGAAACTGATGGAATTCCTTTAAAGAAATTTGTCAAAGAAGATAAACTTTATCTAACAAAAGATCAACTACTAGATACATTAAAGTTTTTCACTGGTCTAATAGGACAGAATACTGGAGAATATTATACTAACCTAGCATCTAGAAATGCTACTATAACATCTGGGGTGCTTGAGCTTAGTGGTGGCAGTAGACTAAATTACAGAATAAGCCCAGACTGGGTTCCTAATACTAAAGCCGCCACCTATAATAACTATACAACTGTGGAGTTTGATAACTGATGAGAGGCGAAGTAGAGATCTGGAATGGCGATGAGCTATTATTCAAAGAACCCAACATGATTGTTGATGGTGCTGGTGAGCTATTAGCTGATATTATGACCGTATCTCCTTCGCTATCTGGAATTCAGAATACTTCCACTTCAGCAATTCTAGATGCGTCAAATTATATAATTCAAGCAATATCTTTTGGAACAGGTAAAGATGCGTTTAATGCCAACGCTCATGCGATGGATGCTACGAAAGAAGCATTAATCCCATTCTTTGTGAATAGGCTAGCCACTAGCGGAGTCGTACCTGTCGTTACCTTTGTATCTTCTATAGAAAATTATACGTTAGCTGGAGATTTTGTTATTCCTCCAAAGGTAGGTTTGCCCGTAGCACCAGATCCAGCACTTACTGTATTAGAACCAAATATAGCCATGAACGCTAAAGTTGGTGGATACTTCGTCAGTTCTGTGTTCCCTCCTAATGGACAGTTAACTAATTTTATGCCGTCTTCTATTTTCAGTAGCATGGTACAAAATACTGTTTTTAGTTCCACTACGTCTGCTGTGGCTGTAGCATCATTACTAGGGTGTTTCCCTGATGGTAGCGGAGTTCTCCCAACTGGCTCTAGATATAATAAATTTTATGTTAGGAGAGGAAGTTCTAGTGAGGCTAATCCCTATATTCAAGCTGCTGGAGTTGAGGTAGTAGGAGGCTTCTTTAATGCAGCAAGCTCAATGGATGTTTCTGGATTCGTTAATTTAGTTATGTCTAGTGTGCCTAGAGTGGGATACTCCATGAGCAGCACAGCCAGTGGACTTTGTATGTCCGCTAATTCTAGCTTTTCTTCAAATGGAGTTATAGAATATTCTGTAGCACTAGCTTCAGGTGACGTTGGATTTGCAAATATGTATGGAGGGATTTATCACTTAGGTCTTTGGACTATAGATATGAATAAGTCTCTACAGAGTGGCAACCGTCCTCCTTTCGCTTTTACAAGAGTAAATAATCCAAGAAAATATAAATTATTTTGTAGAAAAGGATTAAGTAAAAACTTAGGATTCATAGAGGGCTTCAACGGTGATCTTAATAATACTCAGTTGTCAATAAAATGGAGACTTAGATTCCTATGAATTTATTATCCGACAACATTAATCTTCATGGTCATTTACAAATAATTAAAAAGGCCAAAGACGGAACAGAGACTGTTTTAGTTGATGACAAAAATATGATAGTCTCTGGCATGGGTTTTGGTCTATCCCATGCTTTTACTGGTGATGGGTCAGACGATGTTGATGATTACTTGATAGACAGATTTCAGGTAGGGGTTTCTGGTCCTACTACTGGTATAGTAAGCTCTCTTTCCGAACTCTATGGCCCATTAACATCCATATCAGAATATGGGGCTGGTAGTAATAATGTGATAGAGTTCGCCCAGCAGATAACAAACACCACAATAAAAATTTTACCATCAGTTATAATTCCTAGACACCGAGTTAAAAGATACGACTCTAGCACCTGTGTAGAATATATCCTAGTTCTAGATGAGGAGTCTTGTAATAATATAAAGAGGAACGGTAAAGAGGTTTATATTAATGAGATAGGTATGCTCATGAGGAATCCTACTGGTAACTATGAGTTAGATAGCCCTGTGTTAGTTTGCTATAAGACTTTTAATCAAATTAAAAAGACTGATGATTTTAGCTTAATCTTTAGATGGACTATCTTCAACGAGACTAATTTTAGTTAAACATAAATTATAACTATATAATAAAGAGATGAGAGAAAAAGATAAAAATTCTGTATTAGGAATAACAGGGCATCTTTCAATCGTAAAAAGAATGAAGGATGGTACTGAAGAAGTCCTATTGGATGATTCCAATATTATAGTATCAGGAATGGGGGTGGGTCTTTCCTATCTTTTTACTGCATCTGGATCTAGAAGTATATTAGATTATCAAATAGACAGATTCCAAGTCGGAGTTTCTGGGCCTCCCACAGGAGGGGTTACTAGTTCTATATTTCAACTTTCTGGAGCGTTGACTGGAACTGAATACGGAACTAATAGTAATCTATATCTAGACACTAGGGATCAGCTTACTGGAACCAATGTAACCTCTAATAGATTATTTGCATTAATTCCTAAACATAAAATAACTAGAGTAGGTAACGCCTCGGTACGGTACACTTTAGTGCTAGATGAAAATGCTTGTAATAATCTTTCCAGAAGTGGACAGACCTTAAACTTAAATGAGATAGGAATGTTTATGAAGAATCCTACAGGGAACGCTTCTCCAAGACCTATCCTAGTTTGTTACAGAACATTTAGCAATATACGAAAGACTAGTGATTTTAGTCTCATCTTCAGATGGACCCTGAACTTCTAAAATGCCATTTAATAGAAACGATATTTACACAAGTAGCGGTAGCGTAAAACTTTATAACGCTTGGACTCCTTATGTTTCCAAGTATGATACTAGTTCTTTCTACAATTGGGAACAAGATAACCTACCTCTTTACGATCTAGAGGAGCGAACATACGAGCTATGGGAACAGAATGGATTTGCTACTTCAGCAAATGTTCCCGGATTAGCACTAACAGTCTCTGCTGATGCTCCTGCATCCGTTCTTGCTGCTAATAGAAATGTGTTTACTACACTTAGTTCTTGTATTGCCGCCATTCCAAAGATCGTTAGATTCCCTGTACTAATTGAAGTAGGTAGCTTCGGTGATTTAGGAAAGCTTGAATTACATAATTTTAGAATAGAAGAAAATGGATCGATTGAAATCATCAATAGAGGTTTCGGTAGAGCATTAGCAGCATCTTCTATAAATGCAGGTAGAGATATTTCACCAGAATTCAATGAATTTAACGCTACCCCAAGTTATTTATCCTCTGTCGATTTAACAAATACCTTAATAGATGCCTCTTGTTTAAATATATCTACTAAAGTTTTAAGTTCTACAACAGATATAAGACTACAGAATGGAGGTGCAGCAGCATTTACAGTCTCTCACGAAACAAGAAAAGGTATCCTTTATTCAGTTATAGATTCAAGTTCTGTATATGACCTAACTGCAAATGCCTTTTGTTATAGCAATTTTCCTGAAGTTACAGGAATTACATTGGATTCAACTTTACTTATTTTAGATACTAGTGCATTTAGACAATCTACAAATGCAATATTTCCACAAGCACAAAGAAGAAACATAGATGCTAATGGAAGTCCACTAACTGGAAATATCTATACTAATACAGTAACTAAGATATCGGTTAAAAACTGTGATGGACCTATCTACATTAGAAATTTCTTTGTAAACGGAAAAGGTTCTACAGTAAACGGTATTGAAATAGTAAACTCAGATGTAGTATTAGAAAATTGTGCTGCTGCTAGATGCCAAGAAGCAGGATTTAAATTTAATAACTCAAGAGTTATATTATCTAGATCCGCTTTTTCTTATAGAAATTATAAACTAACATCTACAACTACTAGACAAGCACAAACTGGTTATGGATTTCACATCATAAATAGTGATGTAACTTTAAGCTCTAATCCAACTTCATTAGGATCCACGACAGTTGGAGATACTGGAGCCTCTAATGCGGATGCAGTATTTAAATCATCTAAAAATCATGCTGGATTTGTTTTAGAAAACTCTAAATTAAATGGAGGACTTAGTAGATCTTCAAATATTCAAGCCTCTTCTTGTAGCGTGTTAAGCACTGAACTTAATACGGGATTTGGAATTATATTACAAAACTCAGTTTTACAGACTAAAGGTTTAATAGACGTATTCTGTAACAACACAGGAATCGACGCTGAAGGATCTACTTTTAGATTTGAAGAGCTTTGTGTAGAGCTTCATAATAATGAAGGATTGATAGGAAAGAATTCTACATTCATATGGGATTCTTCTGCTGGTCCAACTCAAGCAGGGCAGGATACCAGAGTACAACTAGATTTCTTAAGAAACGGTCAACACATAAACTTATTAAATAATAGTTACTTTGGATTTGCTAGAAAAAATAACATTCCATCACTTTATGGAAATAGTAAATTTAATATAGCTCACGGAGTTATTAATTGGGGAGAAGCTAGCAAAGCTAATCTACCTGCAATCTCGGTTGATCAAGGATCAATGATTGATTTGCTTCATGCCAATATTGGTGTAGATGCCATAACAGATACAATAGCTAATGCAGCCTCTTACGGCAGAGCTTTGAAAGTTACAAACTCTTCAAAAGCTAGTTTATTTGGTAGTAAGACAGGATGCACTTTCGTGTATGGTCCTTCTGGAATAACGAACCAAACCAAGATGGCAGGATTGTATGCCGACAATAATTCTAAAATAAATATACATGGACCAACAGCCATAGCTCAATTTGGTGTTGATGTTCTAGTGGAGAATAATTCAGTCCTAAACATAGAACCTCCTAGAGTTAGAGATTCATTCGCACCAGAGGTTAGTGGATTTAATTTAGGAGAAGGTGAAAACCATACGGCTGTAGAACTTCATTCTACCAGAGCCTGTCTTGTAGCAAATAAAAACTCTGTTATAAATATAAATGATTTGGGTGCTTTCCCTAGCAACTGGGGTAGAACTTCTAACGGACAAACTTTCCTAGGATTTGGAATAGATTATCCAGTCGATACTCTTGACATTAGCTCTTACACTTCCTCTGGATGCTTACAATTCTATCCAAACCCACAAGATACCACTGCGATAGAACATTTCTATCTTGACCAGATAGAAAATTCACTAGGACTACAATTTACAGCACCAACAGCAATAACTCCAACTTATGCAACATTTACTGCTCAGAATGGACTTCTTCAATATTTTGTAGTTGATAATCCATTAAATAATACTACAGACTTTACTAAGAGATCAAAAATAACTCAAGGTGGAGTTTGTGTAAGAGCTACAGAAGATAGTGTTGTCAATGTTAAGAATGTTCACTTCCCTGTGGGAACAAACTCATCTCCATTAGATGGATTAATTTACACTACCAGTGGAAGTGAATGCGATAGATTTATGATATGGAATATAGCAGATACCTCAAGATTGAATGCTTCATTCCTTTCAATAAGCGGAACACACCCTGTTGACTCTAAGTACCACGGTCCTAGCGCCATTTGGGTTTCCTCAGTTAATGGTATAAGCACTACGAGCGTGGTCCCGGCCTCTGGTGCTCCTGCTGGCACACCTGATACAGGATCACTCAGTATTCTGGATGTATTTGGTGCAGGAAGCTCGGTGTGGATACTTCCATCAGGTCTTACTATAAACAATCCCTTCAATGCATTCTATACGTTCTCTGGAACACTAAACACAGCAACACTAAGGGCACTAGGTTCTGCTGGCATCAACTACAACGATTCAACAAGATATCCAATAGGAGTATTAGGTTCTTACGCTAATACAGGACCATTTAGAATTTATTGGTCGCCTAAACCAAGTGCAAGGATTTTACAAAATGATAGAGGAGGATTCTTTAAAGGATCTTTCCCGTATGCAACAGGAGGATCCTTCTCTGGTGTGGTAGGAGTTGCTTATCAAGTATTTGCACAAGGCTATAACTGCTCTGGACCTTTATCTGCTGTTGTTCCTACTGGAGCAGCTAATGCAAGCGGAAGCTATCCAGATCTCCTTAAGTTTAGTCACGATTCTAACTCAAATGGAATTCCTGATTCTTTATGGACATCTGGATTCTATTATTGTTCAGAGATGTTAGAAGAAAATCCAACTCAGTGTATGCTTGATGAGTCTGCTGCTAGAGCTTTTGCTAATGCACAAAATGCTAGCGTGGGATTAGCAGGTAGACCTAAGAAGGTTACTGTCTATTCATCAAGAGGTAATAGTTCAATACAAGCAGAATCTTATATAGGAAATGTTTCTGGAAGTATAGGATTTAAATCCGCTTCAATCTTTGATCTTTCGAGAGATAACTAATGGCTGAAAAAATATATCAGGATAGCACCTACAGATTCACAGATCCAATTCGCTTCTTCAAAGCGAACGATCCCTACTATTTTGAAGTTGATAATATTCCATTAAAACAACTTCAAGAAAACTGTTTATGGTTGAAAGATCAAATTAGAAAAGAAATAACTAATAAGATCTCTTCCGTAAAAAGAGTAGACATTGATGAGCTACGTCCCTATGCTAATGGATCAGATAGAGTAATCAGAGTAAAGCCCGGAAGATATACTGCTAGAATTAATGATGCCTCCACAAGAAAACCCTTGGCTTATCTTAGAAAAGTTATGGGACAATCTATTGGAGATGTTGATGCATGGGATGCTGCTTTGCCAAATCCCGGAAACTTTCCAAATGGAAAAAACGCTATATTAGAAGCTGCCTTAGATACGTTTAAAACCAGCCTAGCCCAAGATGCCATAGGAATGAACGGTCTAGCTGAAAGAGCTTTCACTTGGCCTGTAGTTAACTCTGACACTCCAATAGACATATCTGGAGTAAACATAAAAGTAGGAAGCACACTTTTACAGTATGGTAGTTACGATGAAAACATTCCCGGAGGAGGAGCATCCTTTTCTCCATTCATAATAACTCAAGCACTATTGTGGGCCAAAGCTCAAGGATCCTCTGCTGCTTCTATAGTGTTACCCACCTATGAGACTACTAACGAAGATAATGGATTTGCTAAACTTCCAAAGACAGAAAACTACTTTATAAAAGCTTGGAGAGGTATTTCACGATTAGCCATAGTTGATGTGGATGATGAATTAACTGTGGAAGTCCCTAGATTTGACGTAGATGATTTTACTTATACTGATTCAGATGGCTTGGAAACTTCAGTTGATGGGGTTACTCAAAGAATAGATTTGGTGTTTATCTATAGCAAACCAATAGATATGAGTTCTGTAAACCTACTTCAAACTAATGGTGTTACAGCTATAACAAAACCAACACTAGGAATTGTTCGTGGTGCAGGAATTAAAGTAAACCTAGCTCCTACCAACAATTTTACAACTGAGTATCTAGTTCAATCAAATAATTCCATCCTAGCTCATCCTTCTGATCAGAACAATGATAGTATGGGATTTAACTCAACTTCGGCTAATGATATATTTTATCCAATAAGAGGAAGCTTTCCAAGCCCAGATGACCTCCTAAATCTAGCTCCTCTAATCTCAGAAAGATTAGAGGATAATGCTTATGAGTTAGTAGGACAATCTATCCTACCAGTAGCTTACGTTTTTGTGTCTAATGATTCTCAAGTTGTACTACCTATAGACGTTGTAGACATAAGACCGTTCTTTAGAACTGCGGAACTAAGTTACAATGAACGTGCTGGTATTGCTGGTGCGTTTCCACAATTATCTTTAGCTAATCCTGCTGTAGGAAAAGCTCAAATGGATTTAGAGATAAAAAAAGCATACGATGATTTGCTTGGTAGAATTACTCAAATTTCAACAACAATAACAGGCCCAATACAGGGGACAAATACATTAGCTACAGGATATGTTTTTGGTGGATTTAATTTTGGACCAGAAGGTGCTCTCTATAGTTTCTACCAAAGAAGATTTGCTCCCGATAATATAAATACTAATGATAGTAAAGAATATATTTCAAATTATATAGCAGTTAGATACGGCTTTGGATCTGTTGCTGCTGGCATTAACATTCCAGACTACCCAGACTGGGACTTATCTAGATGGTGTGTTTTGCAAGATATCCAAGATAAAGGAGCTTATGTAAATGATTACATGAATACTTTTATTGGTGGTGTAGTCGCAGGAAGTAAAATTGGTAGCGTAGGAACTTCAGGTTTAGCTATTGATGGGTCAGTCCCTCCTGAGTTTCAATCATTCCCATTCGGTGATTCTAGCTACGAGAAACAATTTAATTTTGTTAGTAAAAAAATTAATTTTGTAAGACCAACGTGGTTAGCTGACTATAAAGTACACGTTGATTTGTTAAATTGTTTACCAGCTACTGGTAGCTTAGGTAAGTATCAAGGAGTTTGGGTAGAAAAGGGTTTTGATAGTTTTACTATTTATGTAGCTTGGCCTAGAATAGTAAATGAAACCAGTGGAGATAGATTCAAAAATTACCCAGCAGGTTCTGTGATCACTACACAAACAGTTAATGTTGCTGGTAAAAAAAATAACTATAGTATTAATGTAAGCATTTCAAATAGAGGACTTAATAAATACTCAGCATTTGTGGTTCCTGTAGATGATATCCTTTATACAAATGCTCAAACTCCAGTGGACAGTTTAGGATATGCCGGAAATCCTAGAATAGGAATATGCACATATCCAACAGTGATGTGGTCACTAGAGGGTGTACCATTAGCAGATAAGAATTTCTTATACGGAAATCTTAACAGCACTAATCCAACAATAACTTTAAAGGAAAGTTAATTGCCATTAGTAAAGACATTTGAATGCGGAACCTTTCTTCCCGGAATAGGTCCAGTAAATATCCCCGACTTTACTTGGGGGAGTACCGTGGATATTATCGATCCACCTCCCCCTCCTCCACCACCTCCTCCCCCACCTCCGTCTACAGATACTGGAACTCCAATATTCCCCGATAACAGCACAAATACCACAACACAAATAACACTAGTTCCTACTACATTTGTTCCTATAAAATCTAATAGAATATCTTATACATATCAAGGACAGAATGGAGACTTGTATTTCTATACATTCTCTCAAACTTGTCAGATAATAGCATCTTTATCATTATCCCAAACTATTACTAATAACCGAAACTTAGTAGTATCTAAAATTAATCAAGACTTAGGAACCACAAATTGGACTTTGATTGAGTCTGTTACTGCTGGGGGATTATCTACTACTGGGTCTATAGGAAGTCCTTGTAACGCTTTAAACACAAATCAAACGTATCTCTACAGAGTCGCTGCATTTATTCCAACAGTGCCACCTCCACCAACCACTTACGGATTTAGTTTAATTAGAAACGCTGATTATGATGAGGTAGTAAATAATTATACATATGGAACAAACGATTTTGGACAGCCGTTGGTGGGTAGATTATACATAGTTGCTTTTGAAAAAGTTTGTAGTGACGTAACAAATAATCCTAGTTGGCAAGCACAAAATCAAAATAATTTAAATAATGAAGTTAACAGTTTCATAAAGAATAATGGATTAACGAATTATACTATAATACCTGCCGTAGGAGATTTAAATCACAACTGTCAAGCAGCTTCTCAAATAGCTTTTGATTATTACACTGCTCGTATTTTTGTACCTATTTCAAATTTAGGAGCATTACAAGGAGGTTCCTCTGGAGGAGGATTAACGGATCCTACCATACAATCTCAAAACTCTAGAGGAGTTAAATCTGGTAGCTCTAGACCCAGAGAATCTGGTCGAGGTCTTGTAACCAACAAAGCTCTTAGCTCAAAGTTATCAACTCTGTCTATTAAGGATACAAATCCTTCTGTAAGCAACAAAGGACTATCCTCAGGATTAGGAGTAGTAAGCCGCTCTGATACTAGAACAGATTATAATCTAGTAAACTCTTTGAGATATGGAGAAATTGATCTTACAGATCCTTCAGTTGCAGCTTCCATAGTTCACAAGTTCCCAGCAGGTGCCCAAGATCCTAAAGCATTTCTTGATGTATTTCCAGCAGATGCTGGTCTTATTAAAAATGATGTGGGGTATTCTGAAGTTCTAGCGCCATTCATAGATAGAAATATTCATTATGTATTAAAACATACTTTAGATACTTCTTTTTGGAGCACCAAGGCTGCTAATAGCATTACAGAAGTTGCTTTATATAGAAGTCTTAAGCCTGAAGTTATAAAAATATTAGATAGAATAAGAAACTACGATGGTAGTGTCTTGAGTAAATCTCAAGTATTTAATCTAATAGGAAGTAGAATAATTGACGGAACTCTGCATCAAATAACTTTAGGTATGCTGGAGTCATTAGCTGTTGACAGTGAGCGAAGGGCTTCAGTAACATTTAAAAATAGTTTAGACGATAGAGTAAATGAAATAGCAGCCCTTTCATTTATAGAAAAAAATATGTTCCCACTTGATCCAGAAGCGTCAAATGGGAAAATGTCAGTTGTGCTTCCTAACTGGAAAACTTTATCTTCGGATGTAGATCGAAACTTTTTAATTGAGGTTGATGGATCATTAAAGAAATATTATATAAGAGATGATGATACTTTTATAAGTAATTCTTCCTATGCTTTAGAAGATGGAGAATATTTTAACATCGATGTAAGTGGAACCATGAACAGGTTCTATACACAGTCAGAAAAAGATCATGCATTTATAATATCAGAAGATGTAAGACAAAAGGCTGTAACCCTATTAGGGGGAGATATTTACAGAACTTTAGAAGTTAGTGCTCCAATAGCCTCTGGCTTAGAGTATAACTATTCCTTATCTTCTAGTAGAGAAAACTTTTATGTATTAAAAGTTATTCTAAGTTCTCTTGAATCGCTCCCAAGCGATACTGGTTCTTTCTTGTTAAAGAATACGAGAGTTAGATATGATCTAATGGACAGTAAAACCTCTAGTGGCATCGACGAAATAAACGAATATATAAAATACAAAGTTAATCACAGAGTGTTTGTTTTAGACGATGAAGATTTAATGTTAGATTACATAGAACAAACTTCTTCAGTATATCTAACTCAGACAGATATAACATTTGATTCATTAAAAGAAAACAAAACAGTACCTCTATTAACTAGACAAATACCTTGGTATGTTTTAGTTTATCCAACCAATAGACCTGATTATAATTTATTCAATGGCAAGTCTCAGATTACGGTTCTAGAACCTTCTGGATCTGTTGTTAGAAAGTCTAGATTTAGATCTTCAATAACTCCAGAGTTTACTGTAGCAAATCTTAATAAGTTTGTGACCATGACCACTAACGGAACTCAGGCTGTAAACGTGTATGGTGAGACTGATCCCCAAACTAGAATCATGAAATTAAATACAACAGACGAAGTATTCCAGACAGGATACAAGACTGGTATCACTACTTTACCTGCGAAAACTTTTACTCCATCTAGAAAAAAGACAGGATTAAGAGTGCTAAAAGAAACAATAGAGAGCCTAGACTCTGCTTACTATTTAAATGTTGACGGTGCTGGGCAAACTATAACTGAGTATGAGGTTTATAACAGATTGACGTTCCCTGAGTTTAATAGATTAGTTAGATTAGAGAACTTCAAAGAAATTAGAAAAAAGTTACGCGCTGGTTTAGTTAATGGAATCAAGGTTATTCCAACTATAAATAGAGCTAGCCAAAAAGTAACCCTAACCTCTACTACCACGGCTGGGACTAAGAGCTTTGATGCTACAATGACTATAACTCCCGTGCCCCCTAGACCTCCAATAGACCCAGATATCTTATCTCCCTTATAATTTATATATCAAAAAAAATAAAAAAATA
>Ga0172367_10001479_pt1 | contig 33894 bp, 27 predicted proteins | sample Lak10m_FD_114542 | JGI IMG/M metagenome (GOLD analysis project Ga0172367, IMG submission 114542) | Freshwater microbial communities from Kabuno Bay, South-Kivu, Congo - kab_022012_10m | ecosystem: Environmental > Aquatic > Freshwater > Lake | place: Democratic Republic of the Congo: South-Kivu...
CTGGCACCGGTGGTCGCGGCCATCCAGGCCATGCGCGTCGCACACAACTCCAACCCGGCGGCGAAATCGCCGCCCGATCAGATCACCACGCAAAAATCTTGACAAACGAACATGCGAGGAACCGGATACCGGGGGTCGCAGACCGGGGCCCAGAAACCGGGGAAATGTCGGTTGTGAGGTTTCCTTACCCCTCGTCCTGCGCTAGCGTGGCGCCAACCCGCCCATAACCGGAGCCCGCCATGCCAGACCGCCAGATAGCCGCCCGCTACGCCTTGGCCCGCAGCCTTGCCGCCGAGGCGGGGGCGATGGCGCTCGACTACTTTCACCACAGGGACCGCCTGACGATCGATACCAAGGGCCATCAGGATTTCGTCTCGGAGGCCGACCGCAATGTCGAGGCCATAGTGCGGGCGCGACTGGCCGCAGCCTTTCCGGATGACGCGATCACCGGCGAGGAAGCCGCCGCCACGCCCGGCAGCAGCGGCTTTACCTGGGTGATCGACCCGATCGACGGCACCACCAATTTCATCAACGGCATCCCGCAATGGTGTGTGCTGCTGGCCTGCGTGCACCAGGGTCGCACCGTGATCGGGGTGGCGCACGACCCGGTGCATGACGAGATGCACCACGCCCGCGAAGGCGGCGGGGCGTTCTGCAATGATTGTCCCATCCGCTGCTCGGCCAAGACCAGCCTGCATCAGGGCTCGCTTGGGGTGGGCTTTTCGGGCCGCACCACCAGCGCCGGGATCAAGGCACTGGTCGCGCTGGCCACCGACGCGGGCACGGTGTTCTGGCGCAATGGCTCGGGCGGGCTGTCGCTGGCCTATGTCGCCTCGGGGCGCATCCTCGGCTATGTCGAGGAACACATGAACGGCTGGGATTTTCTGGCCGGCCAGCTGATCGTGGCCGAGGCGGGGGGCCGGGTCGAGCCGGTCGATGCCAGCCGCGCGATTGCGGTCGGGGGCAGGGTGGTGGTGGGCGCGCCGGGCGTGTTCGACGCAATTGCGGCCTTGGCGGATCAGGCTTACGGCTGAGGCGCCGGGATCAGCACCGGGCCCGAGGCGGCAAAGGAAATCGTCACGTCGTCCCCCACCGCAAACGGCGTGGCCACGTCGTCGGTCACGGCAAACGCGGTGCCGAACCCGGCGGTGACGGTGTATTCCATCCGGCTGCCAACATAGGTGGCCTTGGCGACCCGCGCCGCCACCCCTTCGCCCGCGCCCGGCACCAGCCGCAGCCGCGAGGGCCTGACCGCCAGTTGCGCCGGGCCAAGCGGCAGGTCGCGCGCGGGCAGGCGGTGGCGATAGCCGGCAATCTCGACCACCGCCTCGTCGCCGTGCCGCGCCACCACCTGCACCGCGATCAGATTGGCCTCGCCGATGAAATCGGCCACAAAACCGTCGGCGGGAGATTCGTAAAGCTGGCGCGGGGTGCCGTGCTGGGCAATGGCCGCGTTGCGCATCACCACGATCTCGTCCGACACCGCCAGCGCTTCTTCCTGATCATGGGTCACATAAACCACCGTCAGGCCAAGGCTTTGCTGAATATCGCGAATCTCCTCGCGCACCTTGCGGCGCAGCTTGGCGTCAAGGTTGGAAAGCGGCTCGTCGAACAGCAGAACCTCGGGTTCCAGCACCAGCGCGCGCGCGACCGCGACCCGCTGCTGCTGGCCGCCCGACAGTTCGGATGGCAAGCGCCCGGCAAGGTCGGCCAACCCCACCAGCGCCAGCCCGGCGTTGGCGCGATCCAGCGTCTCGGCGCGGGCAAAGCCCGAGAATTTCAGCCCGTAGCTGACATTTTCCAGCACCGTCATGTGCGGAAACAGGGCATAGCTCTGAAACACCATCGCCACATCGCGGTCGGTGGCGGGCAGGCCGGTCACGTCCTTGTCACCGATCAGGATGCGGCCACGGCTGGCCATCTCGAGCCCCGCAATCAGGCGCAGCGTGGTGGTCTTGCCGCAGCCCGAGGGGCCAAGCAGTGTGACCAGCTTGCCGGCCGCGACCGACAGCGTCACGTCGTCCACCGCCACCACATCGCGACCGTAAACCTTGGTCACCGACTCGAACCGCACCGCGGCGGCCTTGGCGTTGAGGCCTGTCATCCGATCATCCCTTCGGCAGTGGTGGCGCGCCGCCCGATCCGGGTGCGACCGACCAGCAGTTGCAGCAGGCCGACAGCGGCCAGCATCACGAAGATCAGCGCGGTCGAATAGGCGATCGCCAGCCCGTAGTCGTTGTTCTCGACTCGCCCGATGATGTAGCTGGTGGCCATGTCATAGCGCGCCGAAACCAGAAAGATCACCGCCGAAATCGCCGTCATGGCGCGCACGAAGCTGTAAACCAGCGCCGCCAGAATCGCCGGGCGCAGCAGGGGCAGAATCACCCGGCGGAAGGTCTGCCAACTGTTGGCGCCAAGGGTCAGGGATGATTCGTCGAGGCTGCGGTCAAGCTGGCTCATCGCGGCGATCCCGGCCCGCACCCCCACCGGCATGTTGCGAAAGATGAAGCTGATCACCAGGATCAGCCCGGTGCCGGTGATCTCGATCGGCGGCAGGTTGAACGCCATGATATAGGCGATGCCGATCACGGTGCCCGGAATGGCGAAGCTGAGCATGGTGCCAAACTCGAAGGCGCGTTTGCCGGCGAAATCCTGCCGCGTCAGCAGATAGGCGGCAAGCAGGCCGATCGCCGCCGTCAGCGGGGCGGCAATGGCGGCGATCATCAGGGTGGTGAAGAAACTGTCCCAGGCCGAGCCGGTGAAGCGCGGCCCGTGCTCGCCCCAGCTCATGGCAAAGGCGGTGACATAATGCTTGAGGGTGATGGTGTCGTTGACCCCCCAGAGCTGCACCACCGAGCCGTAAAGGATCATGCCGTAAACCACCAGGGCAAAGCCCGACCACAGCGCCACGACCACGTAAACCGGCACCGCCAACCCGGCGGGCAGCGCCGGATGCACCCCGGCGTCGCCCTTGCCGGTGATGGTGGTATAGCTTTTGCCCCCCAGCCAGAAGCGTTGCAGATAGAACGCGGCCAGGGTGAACCCCAGCAACACGATCGCCAGAATCGCGGCCCGGCTGGGGTCGTGCTTAGCGCCCACCACGGCAAAGAAGATGTCGGTCGAAAGCACCTCGAAATTGCCGCCCAGCACCAGCGGGTTGCCGAAGTCAGCCATGCTTTCGATGAAGCCCAGCAGAAAGGCGTTGGCCAGACCGGGCCGCATCAGGGGCAGCGACACGGTGCGAAAGGTCTGCCAGCGGCTGGCGCGCAGGGTCTGGGCGGCTTCCTCCATCGAAGGGCTTACGCCCTCCACCACCCCGATCAGCACCAGAAAGGCGATCGGGGTAAAGGCCAGCACCTGCGCGATCAGCAAACCCGGCATACCGTAAACCCAGCGCGTCGGTTGCCAGCCGGTGGTCGCGGCCACCCAGGTGGTGACGGTGCCCGACAGCCCGAACAGCAGGATCAGCGCCAGCCCGATCACGAAGGGCGGGGTGATGATCGGTAGCACCGTCAGGGCGCGCAGAACCCGCTTGAAGCGAAAATTCGAGCGGGTGGGAACCAGCGCGAACGCAAGCCCCAGCAGGGTGGTGATCAACCCCACCAGCACCGCCAGCGCCAGCGAATTCCATGCCACCCCGCAGCGCCTGCCGGTAAGGCACCCAAGCCCCCAGATGCGCGCATCGAAAAAGCGCTCGGGGAAGCCCGCGATGGAATAGCCGCCATCCTTGACCGCAAAAGCCACCAGCAGCATCTTCATGATCGGGAAGAACACGAAGATCGTGACCACCGCGATCACCCCACCGATCGCCGAGCAGACGAACACATCGCCCTTCACTGCGCCGCGCGCCGCCAACCCTTGGGTGAACAGGAACAGGAACGCCGCCGCGCTCAGCAGCGCGCCGTGACCCATGGCGAACTGACGATCGTCGAGAACGCCGAACAGCGATTCGAGCCACGCCGCAGTGAAGCCATGCAGGCCGATGCCCAGCCCCTGCACCACCATCCAGCCCATGCCAAAAGCGCCCGCCGCCACCAGCACGCGGCCATGAACCGGGTCGCTCTTGCGCCGCCCCAGCACCGCCAGCGGTGCGACCAGCGCCACCAGCAAGGGGGCGAGCCACAGCTTTTGCCCCTGGGCGATCAGCAACGCGGCGGAAGCCGTATCGCTGGCGAACGGCCAGCCCGCACCCAGCCAGCCGAAAGCCATGAAGTCCTCGACCCCATACCAAGGCAGCACCGCAAACCCCACCCAGCCGACGATGATCCAGAAGATCAGCACCGGCAGGGCGGCAGTTTCAGATCTGGCACGACGCAAACGTCTTACTGCGGCAGGCTGAAGACTTCGGCGTCCCACTTGGCCAGCAGGCGCTGGCGCTCGGCGCTGGCACCGTATTTCACGAAATCATAGTCGATCAGCTTTATCGTGCTCAGATCGGGCGAGAATTCCGACGGCTTGGTGGCCTTGTTCGACATGATCTGGAAGGCGTTGACCGTCAGCGCCAGGTTCTGCGCCTCGGGCGTCAGGGCCCAGTCATAGAACGCCTTGGCGTTATCCATGTTGCGCGCGCCCTTGATGATCGACATCGAGCCGATCTCGAAACCGGTGCCTTCGCAGGGGGCGACCGTCACGATCGGAAAGCCGGCCACGGTCTGCGCCACCGCATCGTGCATGAACACGATGCCGATGGTGGTTTCGCCCAGGCCCGCCGCCTTGATCGGCGCCGAGCCGGATTTGGTGTATTGGTTGATGTTGGCGTGCAGGCGTTTCATGTAATCGAAACCGCCGTCTTCGCCGAACAACTGCACCATCGTCGCCAGCGTGGTGTAGGCCGTGCCGGACGAGTTGGGGTTGGCGATCTGAACCTGGCCCTTGTATTCGGGCTTGGTCAGGTCTTCCCAGCAGGCGGGCGCCGGCAGGTTGTTCTTGGCCAGCAATTCCGAGTTGTAGCCAAAGCCCAGCGCGCCGGAATAGATGCCGATGGTCTTGTCATGCGCCGCGGCCGCCTGTGCCAGCGCCCAGGGATAAAGCTGGTCACGCATCGGCGAGATGTAGGGCTCGGTCAGGTCTTCTTCGGCGGCTTGCAGATGCGGGTCGCCGGTGCCGCCCCACCAGATGTCGCCCTTGGGATTGCCCGCCTCGGCCTGCACCTGGGCATAGGTCTCGCCCGAGGATTTGCGCGTCATGTCAACGTTGATCCCGGTGGCGGCCTCGAATCCGCGCGCCATCGCCTGACACCATTCTTCCTGGGCCGCACAATAGAGGGTCAGATTGCCGTCGGCCAGTGCCGCGCTGGCAAATCCGGTCGAGCCGAGGGCCAGAGCGGTGGTGAACAGCAGTTGTCTGCGCATGGTCTTCCTCCCAGTAGTCACATTGCCACGCCTTGCGTTCCCGATCAGGAAATGGCGCTTGTGGGGGGCAGTCTAGGCTTGCCACCCGCCGTCTGGCAAACGAATTGAAACGCGCGCCGGACGGAAAAAAACGAAAAGGCCGCCCGCAGGCGGCCGTTTCAGGGCGAAACTGGAGCGGGCGATGAGATTCGAACTCACGACCCTAACCTTGGCAAGGTTATGCTCTACCCCTGAGCTACGCCCGCCCGCTCCGATGGCGGTGATCTATAAAGTCGCGCGGCACCCCGCAAGGGAAAAATCGCGAAGCGGCGAAAAATTCGCCGACCCTACCGAAGAGCACCCGCAAGGGCGCAACGAAGGGGGGTCAGGCCAGCTCGATCAGCAGATCCTTGGCGTCGATCTGGCTGCCGGGGGTGACGTGCAGCGCCACGACCGTGGCAGAGCGGTCGGCGTGCAGGCCGGTCTCCATCTTCATCGCCTCGATCGTCAGCAGCAGATCACCGGCATGCACGGTCTGGCCAACGCTGACCGCCACCGCCGCGACCGAGCCGGGCATCGGCGCGCCGACATGGCCGGGGTTGCCCTCTTGCGCCTTGGGTCGGGCGGCGGATCGTGCCGTGATGGCGCGGTTGGGCACCCGCACCACCCGGGGCTGGCCGTTAAGCTCGAAAAACACCTTCACATCGCCCTCGTCGGTGGTTTCCCCGACCGCTTGCAGGCGAATTTCCAGGGTCTTGCCGGGGTCGATCTCGGCGCTGATTTCCTCGCCCGCCGCCATGCCGTAAAAGAAGGTGCGGGTGGGCAGGCTGCGCACCGGGCCGTAACTGCGGTGGCGCGTGCGGTATTCGGTGAAGACTCTGGGATACATCAGGAATCCCATCAGGTCTTCGTCGTCGATCACCTCGTCTTCGGAGTCGTCCTGCCCCAGCGCCAGATCGCGCACCAGCCCGGCGCGGGCGACGCCCAGATCGACGGCGGGCAGGCGCGCGCCGGGACGGGTGGTCAGGGGCACCTCGCCTTTCAGCACCTTGGCCGAAATGCCCGCAGGCCAGCCGCCGGGGGGCTGGCCAAGATTGCCCTTGAGCATGTCCACCACCGAATCGGGAAACGACACTTCGACCGCCGGGTCTTCGACCTGAGCCCGGCTGAGATTCTGCGCCACCATCAGCAGCGCCATGTCGCCCACCACTTTCGAGCTGGGCGTGACCTTGACGATGTCGCCGAACACCCGGTTGGCCTCGGCGTAGGCCTGCGCCACCTCGGGCCAGCGCTCTTCCAGCCCAAGGCTGCGGGCCTGGGCCTTGAGGTTGGTGAACTGCCCTCCCGGCATCTCGTGCAGGTAAACCTCGGACGCCGGCGCGGGCAGGCCCGACTCAAAGGCCGCATATTGGGCCCGCACCGCGCCCCAGTAGTCCGACAGCCCCCGGATCGCGGTCAGATCAAGGCCGGTATCGCGCGGGGTGTGGCGCAGCGCCGCGACGATCGAGCCGAGGCAGGGCTGCGAGGTGCCGCCGGAAAACGCGTCCATTGCCGCATCGACCGCATCCACCCCGGCGTCACAGGCGGCCAGCACCGTGGCGCCCGCAATGCCGCTGGTATCATGGGTGTGAAAATGGATCGGCAGCCCGACCTCGGATTTCAGCGCCGCGATCAGCACCCGGGCGGCGGCAGGTTTCAAAAGCCCCGCCATGTCCTTCAGCCCCAGCACATGGGCACCTGCTGCGCGCAGCGCGCGCCCCATGCGAACGTAGTAGGCCAGATCATACTTGGCGCGGTCGGGATCGAGAATGTCGCCGGTGTAGCAGATCGCGGCCTCGCAAAGCTTGCCCGACTCCCGCACCGCATCCATTGCGACGCGCATGTTCTCGACCCAGTTGAGGCTGTCGAACACCCGGAACACGTCGATGCCGGTGGCCGCCGCCTGCGCCACGAAGGCGCGCACCACGTTGTCGGGGTAGTTGGTGTAGCCGACCGCGTTGGCCCCGCGCAACAGCATCTGGGTCATCACGTTGGGCAGAGCGGCGCGGATCTCGCGCAGGCGCTGCCACGGGCATTCCTGCAAGAAGCGGTAGGAGACATCGAAGGTAGCTCCGCCCCAGCACTCGAGCGAGAACAGGCCCGGCAGGTTGGCGGCGTAGGCGGGGGTGGCGCGGATCATGTCGAGCGAGCGCATCCGGGTGGCAAGCAGGCTCTGGTGGCCGTCGCGCATCGTGGTGTCGGTGATCAGCACCCGGGTCTGCGCCGTCATCCAGTCGGCCACCGCCTGCGGCCCCCGGTCGGCCAGCAGATTGCGGGTGCCGTAAGCGGGGGCCGCGTTCGCGGCGGGCGGGGTTGGCGCGCGCGCCGCGGCGACGGGCCGGACTCGCCCCGCCGTTTCGGGATGGCCGTTCACCGTGATGTCGGCGATGTAGGTCAGGATCTTGGTTGCCCGGTCGCGGCGCTTGCGGAAGTGGAACAGCTCGGGGGTCGTGTCGATGAATTTTGTGGTGTAGGTATTGTCGAGGAAAGTCGGGTGCTTGAGCAGGTTCTCGACGAAGGCGATGTTGGTGGATACCCCGCGCACCCGGAACTCGCGCAGCGCCCGGTCCATCCGGGCGATCGCCTGCTCGGGGGTCTGCGCCCAGGCGGTGACCTTGACCAGCAGGCTGTCGTAATAGCGCGTGATCACCGAGCCGGCGTAAGCGGTGCCTCCGTCGAGCCGGATACCCATGCCGGTGGCGCTGCGGTAGGCGGTTATGCGGCCGTAATCGGGAATGAAATTGTTCTGCGGGTCTTCGGTGGTGACGCGGCATTGCAGGGCGTGGCCGGCGAGGCGGATGTCTTGCTGGCGCGCCATGCCGGTGGCCTCGGCCAGGGTCTTGCCCTCGGCAATCCTGATCTGGGCCTGCACGATGTCGATGCCGGTGACCTGTTCGGTCACGGTATGCTCGACCTGCACCCGCGGGTTGACCTCGATGAAGTAGAACTGACTGTCGTCCATATCCATCAGGAATTCCACGGTGCCCGCGTTCTCGTAGCCGACATGGGCACATATCCGGCGGCCAAGATCGCAGACCTCGGCGCGCTGATCGGGCGTAAGATAAGGGGCGGGAGCGCGTTCGACGACTTTCTGGTTGCGGCGCTGCACGGTGCAGTCGCGCTCATAGAGGTGGTAGATGCTACCGTGCCGATCACCCAGGATCTGCACCTCGACATGGCGCGCGCGCTGGATCATCTTTTCCAGATACCCCGCGCCGTTGCCGAACGCCGCTTCCGCCTCGCGCCGACCCTCGCGCAGCTTGTCGGCCAGCTCTTCGGAGCCGTTGATGGCGCGCATGCCGCGCCCGCCGCCGCCCCAGCTGGCTTTCAGCATCAGCGGATAACCGATGGCCGCCGCCTGAACCCTTGTCGCTTCAAGATCATCGCTCAGCACTGCGGTGGCGGGGATGACCGGCACCCCGGCGGCGATGGCCACCTGACGCGCCGAGGCCTTGTCGCCCAAGCTGCGCATGGTTTCGGCCCGGGGGCCGATGAAGGCGATCCCGGCGGCGGTGCAGGCATCGACGAAATCGGGATTTTCCGACAGCAGGCCGTAGCCGGGGTGAATGGCGTCCGCGCCCGCAAGCCGGGCCACCCGGATGATCTCGGGGATGCTGAGGTAGGCCCCGACCGGCGACAGCCCCGCGCCGATGCGGTAGGCTTCATCGGCTTTGAAACGGTGGAGCGACAGCTTGTCTTCCTCGGCATAGACCGCGACGGTCTTCCGGCCCATCTCGTTGGCGGCGCGCATGACGCGGATCGCAATCTCGCCGCGGTTGGCAATCAGGATCTTGTGAAACTCGGCCATGAGTCGTTCCCCCGCGACGGTTGGTCAGTGCGGGCACTTTACGGGTGCTGCGATGCAGCACAATAGCTAGATGGCGTTTGGCGGGGCGATTCCGTTTTGCCCTGGTGTCGCAGGGTGGGCAATCGCTGGTGCGGGAGCCGCTGGCGGTGGGGGCGAGACTGCCGGGCCGGGTGCCGACGCGGCGCCCATGCCGGACGCTGACAGCGCGCTGGCGGCAGCGCGGCCCGACGCGGGTGGGGCCTTGGCGGTGGTTGGCCGCTCGCCCGCGAGAATCACCTGATTGCGACCCTTCGCCTTGGCGACGTAAAGCGCGTCGTCGGCGGCGCGGATCACGTCCTGCGGCATCCGGCCATGCACCGGATATTGCGCCACGCCGATTGAGATCGAGATCCGCGGCAGGGTCTTGTCGCCGTAGCGCACCGCGATTGCGGCGACTGCCAGCCGCACCGCCTCGGCCCGGGCGGCGGCCGCGGCCAGTTCCACCCCAGGCAGCAGCAGCATCAGTTCCTCGCCCCCCATGCGGCAGGCGATCTCGTCGCCGTCGCAGGCTTGCATCAGTGCCTCGCCCACTGCGCGCAGCACCATGTCGCCGGCATCGTGACCATGGTTGTCGTTGAACAGCTTGAAGTGGTCGATGTCGATCGAGATCACGCTGAACGGGTCGGCGGCGCGGGTTGCAATCAGGCGGCGCAGAGTGTCGGTCATGTGGCGGCGGTTGAACAGGCCGGTCAGCGGGTCGCGGATCGCCTGATGGTGCAACTGATCGCGCATCCGCACATTGGCGATCGCCAGGCTGATCTGCTCGGCGCTCATCTGCGCCAGACGGCGCTGTGCTTCGAAATCGGCAAGGCGGGTGCCGGGTTGCGCCATCATGTGCATCATGCCGACGGTTTCGCCGTGCGCCAGGATCGGAAAGCAGACGTAGGGACGCGGGTGGGCCTCGTGGACATGGGCACAAGTGAATTCGATCTCGCCATGGCCAAAGGCATAGGTGCGCCCGCGCCGCAGCCCCCAGCAATCCTCGGGGTGGATATGGGCGTCATGGACCCCGCCATTCCAGCTTGCCGCGCCATCGAGCACGTTGCGCGAATTGGAATAGACATAGATGCTGCCGTTGCTGTTGGGTATCATATGCCCCATGAACCGCGCGACCATGGCGAACAGTTCGTCCAGCGAGCGGCTAGATTGCAGCCATTCGTTGAGCTCGCCCAGCAGGCGCACCTCACGCATCAGGCTGTTCTGCTGCTGCATCAGGTCGTGCTCAAGGGCGGCGCGGGCGGAGACTTCGCGCAGCCGCAGCTTTCCCGCGCGCAGCACCACCGTCATGGTGACAAGCAACAGCAGTCCCGCGGCACCGACGATGGCAAAGAGCACGGCCCGGACCCGTGTGACGAACGTGGCATAGCTGTCGGTGACATCGTCGTAGAATTCGATCGCCCCGATGAAGACCCCGTCGCGCACCACCGGGGTGTAGATTTCCGCCACCAGCCGGGGGGTGGTGCGATCGAGGTGGAGGGTGTGCAGAGACAGTCCGTCAACCTCGCTCGCGGGTTTGCTTGCCAGCTGATAATAGGCCTCGCCCTGGGCGACGAGTGCGGCGAAATGGGGATCGGTCACGGTCGTTCCGATGTCGGCGGGGCGCGACGACCAGAACACCGTGCCGCCTGCGTCGAGCAGCTTGAAGCGATAGATGTCGCTGCTGAGCGTGATCGGATCGAGAATACGATGGTCGGCATAGGATAGGGTGGCCTCGACAAAGGTGTCAGGCCCGGCGGTCAGGCGCACCAGCAGGCGTTTTTGCCACAGGGCCGCCAGCGCGCGAACGTCGTCTTGCAACAGCCGCTCGACCACCGGCGCGGGCAGCCGGACGATCGCCAGCCCCGCCAGTGCCGCCAGCGCAATCGCAACGACGGCAAGGCCGATCACGCGGGCGGTGTGGCGGCTGCGTTCGCTGGTGCTCGGCATGGCGACTCCCTGGTGGTGCCCGATTGCGGCACGATCACGGCGCCATCCTGCCGCCCAAGGATTTATGGGTGGTAAACCGGTGATGGCGAAAGACTGGCGATTTGGCGGCTCTTGCCGCGCCGATAACCCGAACAATCAAAGAACAGCGCTTTCCCTCGGCAACGGCGGCGCTATACTCGGGCGATGAACCGATGGGATGAAAGCGAGGCCTTCGAGGCGATGCCGCTCAGCGCGCGGGCCATGGCGGCGCGCCCGGCGGGGTATCTTGACGATCTGAACCCGGCGCAGCGCGCGGCGGTGGTCGCCCTTGACGGGCCGGTGCTGATGCTGGCAGGAGCGGGCACCGGCAAGACCCGGGCGCTGACCGCGCGGATCGTGCATCTGCTGGCCACCGGGCGGGCGCGGCCCAATGAAGTTCTGGCGGTGACCTTTACCAACAAGGCCGCGCGCGAGATGAAAGAGCGCGTGGGCGCGATGCTGGGGCAGGTCGAGGGCATGCCGTGGATGGGCACCTTTCACGCGGTCTGCGTCAAGATCCTGCGCCGCCATGCCGAACTGGTGGGGTTGAAATCGAACTTCACCATTCTTGATACCGACGACCAGCTAAGGCTGCTCAAACAGGTAATTGCGGCCGCCAACATCGACGAGAAGCGCTGGCCCGCCCGCCTTCTGGCCGGGCTGATCGACAACTGGAAAAACCGCGCCTGGACCCCGGCCTCGGTTCCCGCCGCCGAGGCCAGCGCCTTCGATCGTCGCGGCGTCGAATGTTACCAGCACTATCAGGACCGGCTGCGGGTGCTGAACGCCACCGATTTCGGCGACCTGCTGCTGCATGTGGTGACGATCTTTCAGACCCAACCCGACGTGCTGGGGCAATACCAGCGCTGGCTGAAATACATTCTGGTGGACGAGTATCAGGATACCAACGTCGCCCAGTATCTGTGGCTGCGGCTCCTGGCGCAGGGGCACCGCAACATCTGCTGCGTCGGCGACGACGATCAGTCGATCTACGGCTGGCGCGGCGCGGAAGTGGGCAACATCCTGCGATTCGAGGCGGATTTTCCCGGCGCGCAGGTGGTGCGGCTTGAGCAGAACTACCGCTCGACCCCACATATCCTGGCGGCCGCATCGGCGGTGATCGCGGCCAACAAGGATCGCCTCGGCAAGACCCTGTGGACCGCCGTCGAGGGTGGCGAAAAGGTGCGGCTGATCGGCCATTGGGATGGCGAGGAAGAAGCGCGCTGGATCGGCGACGAGGTCGAGGCGTTGCAGCGCGGCAGCCGGGGCCTTGCGGCGCAAAGCCTTGACGGCATGGGGATCCTGGTGCGCGCCAGCCACCAGATGCGGGCCTTCGAGGACCGCTTTCTGACCATCGGCCTGCCCTACCGGGTGATCGGCGGCCCGCGGTTCTACGAGCGGCTCGAGATTCGCGACGCCATGGCCTATTTCCGCCTGGCGGCCAGCCCCGCGGATGATCTGGCATTCGAGCGGGTGGTGAACACCCCCAAACGCGGCCTGGGCGACAAGGCGCAAGCCGAGATCCAGCGCACGGCGCGGGCCGCGGGCGTCTCGCTGCTGGAGGGGGCGCGCGAATTGCTGGCGCAAGGCGGGATCGCTGGCAAGGGGGCGGGGCAGTTGCGCGCGCTGGTGGCCGGGATCGATCGCTGGCACGCGCGCGCCCTTCAGCCCGGCACCAGCCACATCGCGCTGGCCGAGCAGATGCTTGACGAATCCGGCTACACCGCGATGTGGCAGGCCGACAAGACCCCCGAAGCGCCGGGGCGGCTGGAAAACCTCAAGGAGCTGGTCAAGGCGCTGGAGCAGTTCGAAAACCTGCAAGGGTTCCTTGAGCACGTCGCGCTGATCATGGAGAACGACGCGGGCGAGGGCGCGGAAAAGGTCTCGATCATGACCCTGCACGCCGCCAAGGGGCTGGAATTTCCGCTGGTCTTTCTGCCCGGCTGGGAGGATGGCCTGTTCCCGAGCCAGCGCAGCATGGATGAGAGCGGCCTCAAGGGGCTCGAGGAAGAGCGCCGCCTCGCCTATGTCGGCATCACCCGCGCCAAGTTGCTGTGCACGATTTCCTTTGCCGCCAACCGCCGGGTTTACGGCCAGTGGCAATCGGCGCTGCCGTCGCGCTTCATCGACGAGTTGCCGGCGGCCCATGTCGAGGTGCTGACCCCGCCCGGCCTTTATGGCGGCGGCTTCGGCGCGGCGGGTATGCAGGCGGGGCGGGGCGGCGGCTCGACGCTCGAGCAACGTGCGGCCAGTGCCAACGTCTATAACTCGCCGGGCTGGAAGCGACTGCAAGCCCATGCCAGCGCTTCGCCGCAACCTGCGCGCGGGGCTGTGGGGGCGGTGATCGACCTGGCGGCGGTGGCGTCGTTCACGGTGGGCACACGGGTGTTTCACCCCAAGTTCGGTTACGGCACGGTCGCCGCGATCGACGGTGACAAGCTCGATGTGGGGTTCGACAAGGCCGGGGTCAAAAAGATCGTGGCGCGCTTCGTGGTGGCGGCGGACCAGGCCGGGGATGTGCCGTTCTAGCGGGCCGCGCGCCGCGCTTGCGCCACGCCTGCTCTGGCCTTGATAAGGCACCGGTTGTGGGCAATGATGGGGCATGACCAGCCCGCAGCCCACGGTGGAGCAGAAGGCCCATGACGACAGGGTGGCCGCCTTGGCGCGGCGGATTGCATCCAAGCGCGACGACCTGACCGCGCTGGCGCAAAACCTGATCCGCTTCCCAACCCTGAACCCGCCGGGCGCGCATTACCTTGAGATTTGCCGGTATCTGGAGCGGCGGCTGGCGGCGCACGGCTTTGCCAGCCAGTTGATCCGGGCCGAGGGCGCGCCTGGCGATTGCGACGCCTGGCCGCGCTGGAACGTGGTGGCGCGGCGCGAGGGGCGCGCGCCTGGCGATTGCGTGCATTTCAACAGTCATGTCGATGTGGTCGCGGTCGGCGCGGGCTGGACGGTTGACCCGTTCGGGGCCGAACTCAGCGGGGGGCGCATCTATGGCCGCGGCGCCTGCGACATGAAGGGCGGGCTGGCGGCCTCGATCATCGCGGCCGAGGCCTTTGTCGAGGTCTATCCCGATTTTTGCGGCGCGATCGAGATTTCGGGCACCGCCGATGAGGAATCGGGTGGCTACGGCGGGGTGGCCTGGCTTGCCGGGCAGGGCTTCTTTGCCCCCGCGCGGGTGCAGCACGTGATCATCCCCGAGCCGCTCGGCCGCGATCGGGTCTGCCTTGGCCACCGTGGCGGCTGGTGGGCCGAGATCGAAACCTTCGGTCAAGCGGCGCATGGCAGCATGCCGTTCCTCGGCGATTGCGCGGTGCGCCACATGGGCGCGGTGCTGGCGGCGTTCGAGACCACCCTCTACCCGGCGCTGGCGGCGCGCCACACCGCCATGCCGGTGGTGCCCGAGGGCGCGCGCGCCTCGACGATGAACATCAACTCGGTCCATGGCGGGCAGGCCGAAAACCCGCCCGGCTCGACCGCGCTGCCCACTCACCTCGTGCCCGACAGCTGCCGCATCCAGATTGACCGGCGGTTTCTGGTCGAGGAAAGCCTTGAGACGGTACGCGGCGAGTTAAGCGATCTGCTCGAGGGGCTGAAACGCAGCCGCCCGAAGTTCGATTACGCCCTGCGCGAGCTCAATTCAGTGCTGCCCGCGATGACGCCGCAGACCGCAGTGATTGCCCAAACCGTGGCCGCGGCGATCCGCGAGGTGTTGGGGCATGATGCCGCATTCGTGGCCTCGCCCGGCTCTTATGACCAAAAGCACATTGATCGGATCGGCAAACTGAAGAATTGTATTGCTTACGGACCCGGAATTCTTGAACTAGCGCATCAGCCCGACGAATATGTCGTGGTTGAGGACATGATCGCCAGCGCCGAGGTGATGGCCCGCAGTCTGGTCCGGCTGCTGGCCCCGCCCGAGCGGCGGTGACTCCCAGAAAGGAGACCCCCTTCGATGATCGGTTTCAGCCAGAGATTGCTTTTTGCCAGCGCCCTTGCCCTGGTCGCGGGGCTGGGGCTTGCCCAAGCCCAGACCGGCATTACCGTGGCGCTGCAACTGGAACCCCCGAACCTCGACCCCACCAGCGGTGCGGCCGGGGCAATCGACTCGGTGGTCTATGCCAACGTGTTCGAAGGACTGACGCGGTTTGCCTCGGATGGCTCGGTGATCCCCGGTCTGGCCGAAAGCTGGACGATTTCCGATGACGGCAGGACCTATACCTTCAAGCTGCATGCCGGGGTGAAATTTCACGACGGCTCGGCGATGGATGGCGAGGATGTGAAATTCTCGCTCGACCGGGCCCGGGCCGCGGACAGCAGTAACGCCCAGAAGGGGCTGTTTGCCGGAATCACCGACGTGAGTGTGCCCGATCCGCTGACCGTCGCGGTCACACTGGCTCAGCCCGATGGCAGTTTCCTGTTCAACATGGCCTGGGGCGACGCGGTGATCGTGGCGCCGGAATCGATTGCCGACATTGCGACCCATCCGGTCGGCACCGGAGCGTTCAAGTTCGTGGACTGGGTGCAGGGCGACCGGGTCGATCTGGCGCGCAACCCCGATTACTGGGGCACCCCGGCGGCGCTCGAGACCGCGACCTTCAAGTTCATATCGGATCCGACCGCCGCCTTTGCCGCAGTGATGGCCGAGGATGTCGATGCCTTCGTGGGCTTTCCCGCCCCGGAAAACCTGCCGCAGTTCGCCGCCGATTCGCGCTTTCAGGTGCTGGTCGGCTCGACCGAGGGCGAGACCATTCTGGCGATGAACAACAAGCTCGCACCGTTCGACAACAAGCTGGTGCGCGAGGCGGTGGCCCATGCGATCGACCGGCAGGCGATCATCGACGGTGCGATGTTCGGCTATGGCACCCCGATCGGCACTCATTTTGCCCCGCACAACCCCGCCTATGTCGATCTGACCGCGCTGTCGGCCTATGACCCCGAAAAAGCCCGCGCCCTGCTGGCCGAGGCCGGGCTGCCCGACGGTTTCACCACCACCCTCAAGCTGCCGCCGCCGTCTTATGCCCGGCGTGGCGGCGAGATCATCGCGGCGCAGTTGGCGGCGGTCGGTATCACCGCCGAGATCACCAATCTGGAATGGGCGCAGTGGCTGGAAGAGGTATTCAAGGGCAAGGACTTCGGTCTGACCATCGTCAGCCATACCGAGCCCATGGATATCGGCATCTACGCCCGGCCCGACTACTACTTCCAGTATGACAACCCGGCCTTCCAGGCGCTGATGACCGATCTGACCGCCACCACCGATCCCGCCGCGCGCACCGCGCTGCTGCAACAGGCGCAGACCATGATCGCCGAGGATTATGTCAACGCCTATCTGTTCCAGCTTGCCATGCCGACGGTGGCCAAGGCGGGGCTGGTGGGGCTGTGGCAGAACGCGCCGACCCAGGCCACCGATCTGACCGCGGTTTACTGGACCAAATGACGAGGCCGGCCCCGGCGCGCGCTGCACGTCTGCGGCCGGGGCCGGGGCCGCGACCGGGGGCCGCATGATCCGCTATGTCCTCGGGCGTCTGGTCGCGCTGCTGGCCAGCCTGGTGGTGGCCAGTGTGGTGATCTTCGTGGTGATCGAGGTCATCCCCGGCGACCCCGCGTCCTACATGCTGGGAATCAACGCCCAGCCCGATACGGTGGCGGCGCTGCGCGCCGAGCTGGGCCTCGATGTCGGCAAGGGCGCGCGCTATCTCGACTGGGTCTGGGGCATGGTGCGGGGTGATTTCGGCACCTCCTACACCTACCGCAGCCCGGTGGCGGGGATGATCGCCGAGCGCGTGTGGGTGTCGCTGCCGCTGGCGCTTTATGCGCTGACGCTCTCGACCCTGATCGCCTTTCCGGCCGGTATCTATGCCGCCGCCCGGCGCGGGCGGGCGGGCGATCTGGCGGTGATGGGGGCGACCCAACTGGGGGTGGCGATCCCGAACTTCTGGTTTGCCATGATCATGGTGCTGATCTTTGCGATCAAGCTGCGTTGGCTCGCAGCCGGTGGCTTTCCGGGCTGGGACAAGGGCTTGTGGTCGGGGCTGCGGGCGCTGACCCTGCCTGCGCTGGCGCTGGCGCTGCCGCAGGCGGCGATTCTGGCGCGGGTGATGCGGTCGTCGCTGATCGAGATGCTGGGCGAGGATTTCATCCGCACCGCCCGCGCCAAGGGGCTGAGCCTGCGCCAGGTGCTGTGGCACCACGCCCTGCGCAACGCGCTGATTCCGGTACTGACCATTCTCGGGCTGCAATTCTCGTTTCTGCTGGCGGGTGGCATCATCATCGAGCAGGTGTTCTATCTGCCGGGGCTGGGGCGGCTGGTGTTTCAGGCGATTTCGGCGCGCGATCTGATCGTGGTCGAAAGCGTGGTGATGCTTCTGGTGTTCGCGGTGGTCGTGGTCAATTTTGCGGTCGATCTGGCCTATGCGCTGGTTGACCCAAGGCTGAGGGTGCGGGCATGAGGCCGGGCGGGGCACCAGCGCGGCGCGGCCTGATCCTTGGCGGTTGCCTCGCGGGCCTGTTCGGGTTGGCGGCGCTGTTGTCGCTGGTCTGGGTGCCCTACGACATCGGGGTGCTGGACATCCCGAACAAGCTGCACCCGCCGTCGCTGGCGCACTGGTTCGGCACCGATCAGCTTGGCCGTGACATGCTCGCGATGATCATGGTCGGCGCGCGCACCTCGATTGCGGTGGCGGTGCTTGCGGTCGGCATCGGCATGGCGTTCGGCATCCCGTTGGGGCTGGCGGCGGCCATGTTGCGCGGCGGCTGGCGCGACGAGATCATCATGCGCGGCAATGATCTGGTTTTCGCCTTTCCGGCGCTGGTGATCGCGATCCTAATCACGGCGGTGTTCGGGGCCGGGGCGGTCAATGCCATCGTCGCGATCGGCATCTTCAACATTCCGGTATTCGCGCGGCTGGCGCGCGGTGCCGCCCTCGGCCTGTGGCAGCGCGATTTCATTCTGGCAGCACGGGTGGCGGGAAAATCGGGCCTGCGCATCTCGGCCGAGCATATCCTGCCCAATATCCTCAACCTGATGATCGTGCAGGGCACGATCCAGTTCAGCCTTGGCATTCTGGCCGAAGCCGGGCTGTCCTATGTCGGGCTTGGGGCGCAGCCGCCAACCCCAAGCTGGGGGCGGATGCTGGCCGACGCGCAGACCATGGTCAGCCTGGCGCCGCATCTGGCGCTGGTGCCGGGCCTCGCGATCGTGCTGACGGTGCTGGGGCTCAACCTGCTGGGCGACGGCTTTCGCGACGCGCTGGACCCAAGGCTGCGCGGGGGGCAAAGATGACCCTGCTGGCGATTGAAGACCTGACGCTGGCGATCCACGGCACGCCGGTGCTGCACGGGGTGTCGCTGGCCATCGCACCCGGTCAGATCGTGGCGCTGACCGGCGAGTCGGGCTCGGGCAAGTCGATGACGGCACTGGCGGTGATGGGGCTGCTGCCCGAAGGGGCGGTGACCTCGGGGCAGGTGCGCCTCGTGGGGCGCGACGTGCTGGCGACCCCCGAGCGCGCGCTTTGCGCGCTGCGCGGGCGCGACGTGGGGATGGTGTTTCAGGAACCGATGACGGCGCTGAACCCGGTGCAGTGCATCGGTGATCAGGTGGCCGAGACCATCCGCATCCACACCGCCGCCAGCCGCGCCGAGGCCCGCGCCCGCGCCAGTGCGGTGCTGGCGCGGGTGGGCCTTGCGCCCGATCGGTTCCCGCTTTCGCGCTATCCGCACGAGCTGTCGGGCGGTCAGCGCCAGCGCGTGGTGATAGCGATGGCGATTGCCCTGCGTCCCCGGCTGCTGATCGCCGACGAGCCGACCACTGCGCTCGATGTCACCACTCAGGCGCAGATTCTGGACCTGCTCATGGGGCTGGTGGCCGATTTTGGCATGGGGCTGATGATGATCACCCATGACCTTGCGGTGGTGGCGGGCATGGCCGACCGCATCGCCGTGATGCGCCGGGGCGAGGTGGTGGAATCGGGCCCTGCCGCCGATCTGCTGCGCGCCATGCGCCACCCCTACACCAGGATGCTGTTTGCGGCCGCGCGCCACCGCGTCGATCTGCCGGCCCGGCCAAGCGCCGCCGCGCCCCTGCTGCGGGTCGAGGGGGTCAGCCGCGACTACCGCCTGCCCCGCCCGCACCTGTTCGCGCACGCCGGGCGGTTTCGCGCGGTGAACAACGTGAGCTTTACCCTCGAGCGTGGCGAGCGGCTGGGGCTGGTGGGCGAGTCGGGCTGCGGCAAATCCACCCTGACGCGCGCCATTCTGGGGCTCGAGCCGGTGCAGGCGGGCACCATCACGCTGGACGGCGCGCCGGTGCTGGCCGGCCACCATCCCGATCTGGCGGTGCGGCGCCAGATGCAGGTGGTGTTTCAAGACCCCTTTGGCTCGTTTGACCCACGCCACCGGGTCGATCGCCTGATCACCGAGCCGTTCCACCTGCTGCCCACACCGCCCAAGGGGCAGGCCCGGCGCGATGCCATTGCCGAGGCGCTGACTTCGGTCGGGCTGGTGGCTGACGACGCGCGCAAATACATCCATGAGTTTTCCGGCGGTCAGCGCCAGCGCATCGCCATCGCCCGCGCCCTGATCATCAAGCCGCGCCTGATCGTCTTCGACGAGGCGGTGTCGGCGCTTGATGTCTCGGTGCGCGCGCAGGTGCTCGACCTGCTGGCCGATCTGTGCCGGCTTTATCCGCTGAGCTATCTGTTCATCAGCCATGATCTCGCAGTTACGCGCAGTGTCACCGACCGGGTGATGGTGATGCGGGCGGGCGAGATCGTCGAGACGGGTGCGACCGAGGCGGTGTTTGCCAACCCGCGCCACCCCTACACCTGCGCCCTGCTGGCGGCGGCCCCCCGGCTGCCCGACTTTGCTGCAACCCCGGAAGGAGACGTGAGCGATGCCCCTTGAGGATCTCGGGTTTGACCCGTCGCAGTGCCTGATCGGCGGCCAGTGGCGCTCGCCACGCGATCCGCGCGGGCTGGCGTTGCTCGACCCCTCGAGCGGGGGCGAGATCTGCCGCATCGCGCGGGGCGGGTCGGGCGAGATCGACGCGGCGGTGGCCGGCGCCGCTGCCGCCCGGACCGGCGACTGGGGCCGGATGACAGCCCTCGAGCGCGGTCGCATCCTGACCCGGATCGGGCGGCTGGTGGAGGAGCGGATCGAAGACCTTGCCCGACTGGAAGCGCTGGACGTGGGCAAGCCGCTGAGCCAGGCGCGCGCCGACGCCGCGGCGCTGGCGCGCTACATGGAGTTCTACGGCGGTGCCGCCGACAAGGTGATGGGCGAGACCATTCCCTACCTTGACGGCTATACCATCTATACCCTGCGCCAGCCGCACGGCGTGACCGGCCATATCATCCCGTGGAACTACCCGATGCAGATCATCGGGCGCTCGGTCGGGGCGGCGCTGGCGATGGGCAACGCCTGTGTGCTCAAGCCCGCCGAAGAGGCCTGCCTGACCGCGCTGGCCTTTGCCGATCTGGCGCTCGAGGCCGGGCTGCCCGGCGGCGCGCTGAACGTGGTGCCTGGGCTTGGGGCGGAAGCCGGGGCGGCGCTGGCGGGGCACGGCGGGGTGCAGCATCTGTCGTTTACCGGCTCGGTCCGGGTGGGTGCGCTGATCCAGGTGGCGGCGGCGCGGCATGTCGTGCCGGTCACGCTCGAACTCGGCGGCAAGTCGCCGCAGATCGTGTTCGACGATGCCGATCTTGCGCGCGCGCTGCCGTTTCTCGTTGCGGCCGGGGTGCAGAACGCGGGCCAGACCTGTTCGGCCGCGTCGCGGATTCTGGTGCAGCGCGGGGTTTACGACGCGGTGCGCGAGGCGATGGCCGGGCGCTACCGCGAACTGCGGGTGGGGCCCGCAGGCGACGATCTGGCAGTCGGGCCGCTGATCTCGGCCCGCCAGAAAGCCATTGTCGAGGACTATCTTGCCAAGGGGGCAGGGCTCGCGATTGCCGCCCGGGGGCAGATCGTGGCCGGGGCTCCGGCGGGGGGGTTCTACGTGGCGCCGACACTGTTTGCCGAGGTGCCCGCTGGCCACGTGCTGGCGCGCGAGGAAATCTTCGGCCCGGTGCAGGTGCTGATCCCGTTCGCCGACGAGGCCGAGGCGCTGGCCATCGCCAACAGCACCGATTACGGCCTGGTCGCGGCGGTCTGGACCCGCGATGGTGCCCGGCAGATGCGGCTGGCCAAGGCGCTGAAGGCGGGTCAGGTGTTTGTCAACAACTACGGTGCCGGGGGCGGGGTGGAACTGCCGTTCGGCGGGGTCGGCCGGTCCGGCCATGGTCGCGAGAAGGGATTTGAGGCGCTTTATGGCTTCTCGTGCCTCAAGACCGTGGCAGCCTGGCACGGCTAACAGGTTGCTGGAAAAGAGTTTTGCCTGGTCATCGGGAAGCGCCCGTGGTGGGTAAGCCGCTTCGCCCGCAACGATCCGGTGCTCGCCCCCCCAGAGACATAGCGGCGCAATTGGAGGCCGACACCGGCCATGGCGCGGGACGTGCGCCGCGAGCGGTGGTGTGAGCAGCCGCGCACTGCGGCAGACGCACCAGGTGCCGGTGTGGTGGCACGGGCACAGCGACGAAGTTCCACCGCCGAAACCCAGTTGGCAGGTTGTCGCGCGGGTGAATATGCGGTATCCGGGCGTTCGCGAAACCGCCAGCAAGGGAGGCGAAGCATGATCAATGATGTTCTCGCCGCGACGCGGAAGGTGTTCGTTGCGGCCGCGGTCCATGGAGCTTTCAGCGCCTGACGCTGTCAGCCGCCGGACGGGTCTTGTCCTAACCTTGACGCCACCGGGCTTGTGACCGCGCGACGCCGTCGCGCGATCGGCCTGTTTCGCAATCATCCATCCAAGGGGCCGGTCAGTCCAGCGACGGCGGCCAAGTGTCACCATGAACGCAATTGATGATCTTGAAGAAAATCCGCTGGCGACGGCGGTCGAACGCTTGTTCGCCACGCACGGGGCCTGGCCGACCTTGCGTGCCGTCATGGTGCGGATGCTGCGCCGCCCGGTGCGGGTCAGGACGCTGGTCCCGGGCGATCTGTCCGAGCACCTGCGCCGCGACATCGGTTTGGCGCGCGCGCCGCAAGGCCGGAAATACTGGGAGTTGCGGTGATCGGCCCCATGGTCAGAGGGTGATCGGCACCAGCACCTCGGGCTCGATCACCGCGACCCTCGGCAGACCCTCGCGCAAATCATCCGCGTTCTGCGCCAGCGCCGGGAAGGTGCGGTAGTGGCAGGGGATCACGGTGCGAAAGGCGAAATACTTGCGGGCGGCAAAGGCCGCGCGCTGCATGTCCATGGTATAGATCCCGCCCGCCGCCAGAATCCCGATGTCGGGGCGGTGGTATTCACCCATCCAGCCCATGTCGGCCATGATGTCGGTATCGCCCGAGTGGTAGATGGTGTGGCCTTCGCCCGCGATCATGTAGCCCGCTTCGTGACCGGCGTAGATCGGGCCGTGCGGGCCGCTGACCGAGGATGAATGGCAGGCGTTGACCAGCGTCACCGCCGCGCCGCCCAGATCGACCGTGCCGCCCTTGTTGAAGCCGATGCCGGTGATGCCCTGGCTCGACTGCCACCAGTCGATCAGATCATAGGTGCCGACCAGCGGCACCCCTTGCGCCTTGCAGATTGCCAGCGCGTCGCCGGCATGATCCGAGTGGCCGTGCGTCACCAGCACATGGGTGGCACCGGCCGTGGCCTCGGCGCGGCGCGCCTCGGGGAACATCGGGTTGCCGGTCAGCCAGGGGTCGATCAGCAGTACCGCGCGGGCGATTTCGATGCGGAAGCCGGAATGGCCGAGCCAGGTGATTTTCATCGGATGATCCTTTCGCTGGGCGAAGGCAGGATACACCCGATCCGGGCGCAATAAAGCGGTTTCCCGAGAAACCCGGACCAGCCGCTCGTCACTCCCTGTCGGTCGTTCTTCGCTGGTCCCCGCGAAGACGGACCGAAAGGGACGGATGAGCGCGCCCCGACCGGGTCAAATCAACGGCAAATCCCTTTATGCCACCGCGCCAAAGACCGACCTCTCGCGGGTGGTCCCCGCCGGTTCGTCTGCGGACCGGCATGCGGCCGCCGGCCCCACGGCGCGCGCATACGCGCCCACCCGGCGGGCGCATGCCTGCGTCGGGAAGAGTCTCCTTCAAGGGCCGTTGGTATGGGAACGAAGTGCCGTGCCCCACCGGTCAATCGAGGGTGCGGCGGAAGCGCACGAGCGCCAGCGCGGCAAAGATCACCGCAAAGGCCGCCAGCGCCGCCAGCGGTTGCGCCAGTGTCGCGCAATTCGCGCCTTTCAGCATCACCGCCCGGATCAGGCGTAGAAAATGCGTCAGCGGCAGCAGCTCGCCCAGGGCTTGCGCCCAGCCCGGCATGCCGCGGAACGGAAACATGAAGCCCGACAGCAGCAACGATGGCAGGAAATAGAACACCGTCAGTTGCATCGCCTGCATCTGGGTGCGCGCGGCGGTCGAGATCAGATAGCCCAGGATCACCAGCGCCAGCACGAACAGGAACACGCCGCCCAGCAGCAACCAGAGGCTGCCGACAAAAGGCACCTGAAACACCAGCCGCGCCACCGCCAGCACCACCGCCACCTGCACCGCGCCCACCAGAAAATATGGCAGCACCTTGCCCAGCATGATCTCGACCGGCGTCACCGGCATCGACAGCAGGTTCTCCATCGTGCCGCGCTCGCTCTCTCGGGTCAGCGCCATTGCGGTCATCATCACCATGGTCATCTGCAAGATCACCCCCAAGAGGCCGGGGACGATGTTGTACTGGGTGATGCCTTCGGGGTTGTAGCGCCGGTGCACCACAACCGAAAGGCGCGCGCGCGCAGCTTCGGCGGCGCTCGCCTGCGCCCCGGTCTCGCGCAGCAGGGCGTCGGCGGCTACCGTGCCAAGCGTCGAGATCGCGCCCGAGGCCACGGCGGGGTCGGTGGCGTCGGCCTCGATCAGGATCTGGGGCCGGTCGCCGCGTTCGACCCGGCGGCCGAAATCCGACGGCACCGTCACCACAAAGCTGACATCGCCACGCGCGATCAGGAATTCCGCCGCCGCCGCCGAGGCATCGGGATGGACAAAGCGGTAGTAGCCGGTGTTCTCCAGCGCGCTGACGATGGCGCGGGTGAAGCGGTCTTGCGTCGGCGCCACCAGCGCCGCGGGCAAACCCTTGGGATCGTTGTTGATGGCAAAGCCGAACAGCATGAGCTGCATCAGCGGCACCCCCAGCATCATGGCAAAGGTGACGCGGTCGCGCCGCATCTGGATGCCTTCCTTGGTGATCAGCGCCGCCAGACGGCGCCAGGAAAAGATCCGGTTCATGGCGTCGCCCCCCGGGCCTCGCCCATCAGCTGGATGAACACATCCTCAAGGCTGGTCTCGGCCTCGGTCAGGGTGCAGCCGGTGGCCGACGCAACCGTGGTAGCCGATCGGCGCAGCAGCGCCCCGTCGCGCCCGATCACATGCAGCGTGGCGCCATAAGGGGCGACCTGATCCACCCCCGGCAGGCCGCGCAAGGCCCGCGCCGCCGCGATGGTGCCGGGGCCTTGCAGCACCAGCGTGGTCAGACCGGCAGCGCGCACCACCTCGGCCACCGTGCCGCGGGTGATCAGCTTGCCATCGGCGATGTAGGCGATGCGGTGGCAGCGCTCGGCCTCGTCCATGTAATGGGTGGAAACCAGCACCGTCAGCCCTTCGGCGGCCAGCCGGTGAATCTCGTCCCAGAATTCGCGCCGCGCCTTGGGATCGACCCCGGCGGTCGGCTCGTCCAGCAACAACAGGCGCGGGCTGTGCATGATGCAGGCGGCCAGCGCCAGGCGCTGCTTCCAGCCGCCCGACAGCGTTCCGGCCAGTTGTCCCCGTCGTGCCGTCAGCCCCAGATCGGCCAGCGTGTCAGCCACCGCCGGGGCGGTCGGGCGCAGGCCGTAAAGCCCGGCCACGAAGTTCAGGTTTTCTTGAATCGTCAGATCCTCGTAGAACGAGAAGCGCTGCGTCATGTAGCCGACCTCGCGCTTGATGGCGCGGCCCTCGCGGCGGATGTCATGGCCCAGCACCTGGCCCGAGCCTGCGTCAGGGGTCAAAAGCCCGCACATCATCCGGATCGTGGTGGTCTTGCCCGAGCCATTGGGGCCAAGAAACCCGGCGATCTCGCCCTTCGCCACCGTCAATGACAGATCATCGACCACGGTTTGCGCGCCGAAGCGCTTGACCAGCCCGCGCACCGCAACCGCGGGCTCGGGGGCCGTGGTCATTGCCGGACCTCGGCCAGATCGACATCGACGATCTGGCCCGGTTTCAGCACGGTACCCGCGTCGGGGCGGGCCTCGATCAGATAGACCAGCTTCTGGCGGCTTTCGACCGAGTAGATCACCGGCGGGGTGAACTCGGGCGCGTCCGAGACATAGCTGACGGTCGCGGCGAGATCCGGCGGGCAGGCGTCGCACTGCACCCGCAACCGGCTGCCGGGTGCGATCCGGGCCACCTCGGCCTCGGGCACGTAAAGCCGCAGCTTCACCGCCCCATCGGGCAGCAGCGACAGTACCGGGGCGGCGGGCCCCGCCACTTCGCCGGGATTGCGGATCACGTCGGCAATCACTCCGGCGGCCGGGGCGGTCAGGCGGCGCTTGTCCAATAGCCACCTCGCCCGCGCAAGGTCGGCCTTGGCCCCGTGCAAACCGGCCTCGGCGGCGGCAATTTCCTGGGCGCGGGCGGGCAGGCGGGCGACCGCAAGGTTGGCCTCGATCGCGGCGGCGTTGGCCTCGGCGATGCTGAGCGCGGTCGCGCCGTCTTCCTGCTGCGAACGGGTGGCAGCCCCGGTGCTGACCAGCCGGGCCAGCCGCGCCGCGGTGCGCCGGGCCTCGTCGGCCTGCGCGCGGGCCGAGGCAAGGTTGGCCTCGATCACCCGGATTTCCTCGGGCCGTCTGCCCTCGCGCAGATTGGCAAGCTGGCTGTCGGCGCGGGCCAGCGCCGCGCCCGCCTGATCGAGTGCAATCTCGGCGTCGCGCTGCTCGAGCCCGACCAGCAGTTGACCGGCGCTGACGTGCTCGCCGCGCGCCACCGCCAGCGTGTCGATCTGCGCCGTGGTAACCGGAGCGATCAGCACATAGTCGCCCTCGACGTAGCCGGTGGCAAACGGCGGCAGCGGGGCGCAGGCGGTGAACAGCGCCGAGAGCAGCGGAATGGTGCAGATCAGCATGACCGCATGTTAATCAGGCGATTGATCGAATGCCAGCAAGGTTTTTCGCCAGACCTGCCCGGGGCTGACGTGCCACCTTGCTTTGCCGACAGCCGGTTGGGTGAAGACGGGGGCGCGCCCGCGTTGCGCCGAAAGGCGCCCCTTCGGTGCGACGGGGGGGGGGATTCTCACCCATCGGTATCTTAAACTCAATTGCCCCGCTTGACCGCCGCGCGGTGCTTGCAGCCGCGGGGCCTCGGCGCTAAACGGGGCCGGGACAGAGCAAGGGGTGCCCGATGTCGATTGATATTGAAACCGCGCGGCGCGTGGCCAAGCTGGCCCGCATCCGGGTGGAAGAAAGCGATCTTGCCGCCCTGGCGGGCGAGTTGTCGGGGATTCTGAGCTTCATGGAACAGTTGAACGAGGTCGATGTGACCGGGATCGAGCCGATGACCTCGGTCACGCCGATGCGTCTCAAGCGCCGCGCCGATGTGGTGACGGATGGCGAGATTCAGGCGCAGATCCTGGCCAACGCGCCGGACGCGCGTGAAGGCTTTTTTGCCGTGCCGAAGGTGGTCGAATGATGACTGGCGCGAACACCCTGACCATCAGCGAGGCGCGTGACGCGCTGCGCAAGGGCGATCTGACGGCCCTCGATCTGACCATGGCCTGCCTAGCGGCGATCGACGCGGGCGACCGGCTGGGGGCGTTTGCCCACAAGACCCCCGAGCTGGCGCTGGCTCAGGCGCGCGCGGCCGATGAGCGCCTGCAAAGGCGCGATGAGGCCCCCCCGCTGTGCGGCATTCCGCTGGGAATCAAGGATCTGTTCTGCACCAAGGGGGTGCCGACCCAGGCCGCCTCGAATATTCTGCGCGGCTTCAAGCCCGAATACGAATCGTCCGTGACCACCCGGCTGTTTGACGCGGGCGCGGTCTGCCTCGGCAAGCTCAACATGGACGAATTCGCCATGGGGTCCAGCAACGAGACCTCGTGCTACGGGCCGGTGGTCAACCCCTGGCGGATTGACGATCGCGAGCTGACGCCGGGCGGGTCGTCGGGCGGCTCGGCGGCGGCGGTGGCGTCGGATCTGTGTCTGGCGGCGATCGGCACCGATACCGGCGGCTCGATCCGCCAGCCGGCCGCGTTTACCGGCATTGTCGGGATCAAGCCGACCTACGGGCGGGTCTCGCGTTGGGGGATCGTGGCGTTTGCCTCGAGTCTCGACCAGGCCGGACCGATGACCCGGACGGTGCGCGACGGCGCGATCATGCTGGCCGCGATGGCCGGGCATGACCCCAAGGACAGCACCAGCGCCGACCTGCCGGTGCCCGATTTCGAGGCTGCGCTGACCGGCGACATTCGCGGCAAGCGGATCGGGATTCCGCGCGAATACCGGATGCCGGGAATGCCCGCCGAGATCGAGAAACTGTGGTCGGCCGGGGCGGCAATGCTGAAGGGCGCCGGGGCCGAGATCGTCGATATCTCGCTGCCGCATACCAAATACGCGCTGCCGACCTACTACGTGGTGGCTCCGGCCGAGGCCTCGTCCAACCTCGCGCGCTATGACGGGGTGCGCTATGGCCACCGCGCCCGGCTGGCGGCTGGCGACGGCATTACCGAAATGTATGAAGCAACCCGCGCCGAAGGTTTCGGGGCCGAGGTGCAGCGCCGGATCATGATCGGCACCTATGTGCTGTCGGCGGGATTTTACGACGCCTATTACAACCGCGCCCGCAAGGTGCGGGCCCTGATCAAGCGCGACTTCGAGCAGGCGTTTGCCGCCGGAGTGGACGCGATCCTGACCCCCACCACCCCGAGTGCGGCGTTTGGTCTCGGCGAGATGGCGAGTGCCAGCCCGGTCGAGATGTATCTCAACGACGTGTTCACCGTGACCGTCAACCTGGCCGGTCTGCCGGGGATTTCGGTGCCGGTCGGGCTCGATGCGCAGGGCCTGCCCCTGGGGCTGCAACTGATCGGCCAGCCCTGGCAAGAGGCGGATCTGCTGAATCACGCCTATGTGCTGGAGCGCGCGGCGGGCTTTGTGGCCAAGCCGAAAAAATGGTGGTAGAGCGCTGGGCTGAAATGTCTTGCGGGATGATGTCGATGCGTCTGCTTATTGTCGTTGCTGCAGCATTTGGCCTTGCGGGCTGTAGCGGGCCGACCGTGCCGGACTCGCGTGCCGGGGTGGGATTTCAGGATTATTCATCCTATCTGCACCAGCGCGAGGCGGCTTTGAACAGCGGTGCTCCGGGCCCGATCGCCCCGACCGCGCCGGAATTCTCCACTCAAACGCTGGGGGCGGCGATTGATGCGGCCGATCCGGCTGGCGGCGTTGGCGCCGATGGCGTGGCGACGACCGACCCGGCCCTCGGGGCTGACGCCGCCGTGGCGGCTGATGGCGCGGCTGGCGATCCTGCGGGCGCCGCCGTGCCCGACGCGGGCGATGTCGTGGCCGGTTCGGCCGCGATCTCGGACGAGCAGGATTTCGGCGCGGTGGCGGCGCGCGAAACCATCGCGAGCGATGCCGAGCGGCTGGCTCGCAACCGCGCCCAGTATCAGGTGATCGAGCCGACCGCCCTGCCCGAGCGCAGCGGCGAGGCCGCGCCCAATATCGTGCAATATGCGCTTTCGACCACCAACCCGGTCGGGGTGCCGCTTTACAAGCGCTCGTCGCTGCACCTGACCAATGCCGATGCGGCCTGCGCCCGCTTTGCCTCGCCCGACCGGGCGCAAGAGGCGTTTCTGGCCAGCGGCGGTCCGGAAAAGGATCGCAAGGGCATCGACCCGGACGGCGACGGTTTCGCCTGTTCGTGGGATCCGACGCCGTTTCGCACCGCGATGAACTGAAGGCCGTGGGTGGTGCCGCTTTATCGCGACTATCCATCGCCAAACTGCGGACCGCGGCGGGGCGGGGCGCTGCCTGATCTGATCGTGCTCCACTATACCGCCATGACCGATTGCGGCGCGGCGCAGGCGCGGCTGTGCGATCCGGCCAGCGAGGTGTCGGCGCATTACCTGATTGCGGAAAACGGCACGGTGGCGGCCCTGGTGCCGGAAGAGTTGCGCGCCTGGCACGCCGGGGCCGGGGCCTGGGGCGCGGTAACGGATGTCAATTCGCGATCATTGGGGATCGAGCTTGCGAACGGCGGCGCGCAGCCCTTTGCCGCGCCGCAGATGGTCGCGCTCGAGGCGCTGCTGGCCGACGTGATGCGCCGCTGGCAGATTCCGGCCGAGCGGGTGATTGCCCATTCCGACTTGGCGCCGGGGCGCAAGGTCGATCCGGGGCGGCGGTTCGACTGGCGCCGGTTGGCGCTGGCGGGGCTGGCGGTCTGGCCTGAAGTCGATCCTGAGGCCTGGATCGGGCCTGAAGCCGGGAGTGGGGCAGGGCGGGCGGCGGCGTTCGTAGGTGCGCTGCGCGCCTTCGGCTACCCCGATGCCCCGGCCGATATCCTGCTGGCGGCGTTCCGGCTGCGCTTTCGCCCCTGGACCACGGGGGCGCTGGATGCCGTCGATCTTGCCCTTGCCACCGACCTTGCCGGGCGCTTTGCGGTTGACGCAACCCCTCTTGCGGGGTAAGCCCCCGCTCGCGCGGATGGCCGGATGGCCGCGAGGGCGGTGACGCTCGCGAGGAAAGTCCGGACTCCATGAGGCAAGGGTGCCGGGTAACGCCCGGCGGGGGTAACCCCAGGGAAAGCGCCACAGAGAACAGTCTGCCCCATCGGCTGCAAGGCCCGGGGTGATGGTGAAACGGCGGGGTAAAAGCCCACCGCAGGTCTGGCAACGGAACTGGCACGGCAAGCCCCACCCGGAGCAATGCCGAATAGGGGCCTCGCGTGGGCTGGTCCGCTTCGCGGATACCGCCACAGGGACGCATCAGCCCAGAGGCCCGGGTTGGCAGCTAGATCCCGCCGGCAACGGCGGGGGCAGAGGAATGGCCATTGAAGGGGCGAAAGCCCCGGAACAAAATCCGGCTTACAGGCCATCCGCGCAGCTTGCCTGATCGCCGCCGCGCATCGCGCCCGCTTCGCTGGTTTGGGCCAATTCCTGATTGACGGGAATCGCATCTGAAAATATCGGACAGGAATTTGACCCTCGGAACGAAATGACTTAATCCGGGGGGAAGGCTGACACTTGGCACATGATCACACCCATGCCCCGCCCGCCGACCTTGGCTCCGCCTTCCGTTGGGCGGTGGGGCTCAATACCGGCTATGTCCTGTTGGAAGCAGCGTCGGGGCTTCTGACCGGCTCGCTCGCGCTGTTGGCCGATGCCGCGCATAACCTGACCGATGTGGCAGGGCTGGTGATCGCCTGGGGCGCAGCGGTGCTTGCCAAACGCGTAGGGTCGGCCAGCTACACTTTCGGATATGGCCGCTCCACGATCCTTGCCGCCATGCTGAACGCGACCGCCATCCTGATCGGCGTGGTCGTGGTGGTGTGGACGGCAGCGCAGCGCCTGCACAGCCCGGTCGAGGTGCCGGGGCTGACCATTCTTCTGGTGGCGCTGGTTGGCATTGCGGTGAACAGCGGCTCGGCGCTGTTGTTCATGCGCACGCAAAAGGACGACCTGAACGCCAAGGGGGCCTATCTGCACATGGCCGCTGATGCCGCCGTTTCCGGCGCGGTCGTGCTGGCGGCGGCGGGGATCATGCTGACCGGCTGGCGGTGGCTGGACCCGGCGGTGGCGATCGCGGTCAGCCTGCTGATTGCGTTTACGGCATGGGGCCTGTTGCGCGATTCGCTTCGGCTTGGGCTGGACGGCGTGCCCGCCTCGATCGACCAGCAGGCGGTGGCCGACTGGCTGGGCGATCAGCCGGGCGTCCGAGGCGTGCATGACTTGCATATCTGGGCGCTTTCAACCACCCGCACCGCGTTGGCCGTGCATCTGGTGTGGGAGGGGGCCGATCCAGATGCCTTCCTTGATCATGTGGCCGACACGCTGGCGCATCACTTTGCCATTTCCCATGCCACCGTGCAGCTTGAACGTGCGCCCTGCGAACGGGCGGGCACCTGCCTTGCGGCGTGACGCGCTGGAACCCGCTGCGCTCCGCCCTTCAGCAACCCACCGCGTCGCCCGCACCGGCTGGCCGCCCGCCGAGGGCTGATTGCATCGCCGCCGCAATCGGTTATGATCCTTGGTCAGGGGCCGCAGACCGGTGCTATCTCGGGCGAAGGGAAGTCCATGGCGAAGGGTGTATTCAGCCGCGCGGTCAGCGAGGCCGAGCAGATGGCGCAGGCCGAGGCCAGCACCGGCGAGGATTACAAGCTGTTCGCCTATCCCGACTACGACACCTACCGCAAGGTGCAGGAAGCGGGCAACAAGGCCAAGATCAAGGCGCAGTATGTCAAGCGCAGCCATATCGCATTCCTCGCCGACTATCTGACCCGGACCTGCGCGCCGGTGACGTTCGGTCTGTGCCACGGGGTGCGGCGCGGGCGGGAACAGGCGTGGTTTCGCAGCGCCCTGCCGGGGGCACCCGAGGTGATTGGCACCGATATCTCGGAAACTGCGACCCAGTTTCCCGATACCGTGCAGTGGGATTTTCACGAACCCAACCCGGCCTGGGTCGGGCGCGCGGATTTCGTCTATTCCAATTCATGGGATCATGCCTACGACCCCGGCAAGGCGCTGCGGGCCTGGGTGCAAAGCCTGAAACCGGGGGGCGTTCTGCTCTTGGATCACACGGCCGGACACCAGCCGGGCGCGACCTCGGCGCTGGACCCGTTCGGGGCGACCGAGGCCGGGTTGCTGCGCATCCTGACCGAGTCCTGCGGCGATCTCGGGCAGGTCAAGGTGGTGCTTGACCGGATGGCGGACGCCGACTACCCCGCCAAGGTCATCGTCTTCGCGCGCGCGGCCTGAGCCAGGCTTTTGCTGTTGACTCTGCCCCTTGCATGGGTAAAACGCGGGCTTCAAGGATTTCGCGGGAAGCTTCGGTTTCCCGGCATCAGGAGATGACACCATGGCCAAACCGGCGACGATCAAGATCCGTCTGAACTCGACGGCTGGCACCGGGCACTTCTACGTGACCGAAAAGAATGCCCGTACCATGACGGAAAAGATGACGGTGCGAAAATACGACCCCGTCAAGCGCGAGCATGTCGAATACAAGGAAGGCAAGATCAAGTAGGATCTGCCGATCCGGCGAACACGGGGCCGCACCTTCGGGGGCGGCCTTTTGCTTTTGGCCGACGGGCAAGCAGAAGGGCCGGTGTTGCCACCGGCCCTTTGCATCTGGTTCAGACCCTGCGGTTATTCGCGGTTGCCCATGAATTGCAGCAGGAACATGAACAGGTTGATGAAGTCGAGGTAGAGGTTCAGCGCGCCCATGATGGCGGCCTTGCCGAGCCACTCCTGATCGCCGCCTTCGGCGTGTTGCAGGTAGGTGTTCTTGATGTTCTGGGTGTCGAACGCGGTCAGCCCGGCGAAGATCAGCACCCCGATCACCGAGATTGCGAACATCAGCGCCGACGAGGCGAGGAAGATGTTGATCACCATCGCGACCAAGAGCCCAATCAGGCCCATCATCAGGAACGTGCCCATCCCCGACAGGTCGCGCTTGGTGACATAGCCCCAAAGCGACAGACCGGCGAACGAGATCGAGGTGACAAGGAAGGTCTGCGCGATCGAGACGCCGGTAAAGACCGCGAAGATCCAGCTCAGCGACAGGCCCATGACGGCGGCGAAGGCGTAGAAGTAAAGCTGTGCCGCCGCGGCCGACAGCCGGTTGACCAGCGCGCCGAAGGCAAACACCATGATCAATGGTGCAAACATCACCACCCAGCCGAGGAGGTTGGGTTGCAGCGTTTCCGGGTTGCGCAGCACCGACAGCAGCGCGGCGCTGGATCCGACCGCCCAGGCCACCCCGCCGGTCAGCAGCATGCCAACCGACATCAGCCCGTAAACCTTGTTCATGTGGGCGCGCAGTCCGACGTCGATTTCGGCGGCCCGGGCGCCCGCGCCGACCGAACGGATCGTTTGATATTCAGCCATGTGAAGCCTCCGTTGGTATCCCAATAGGCGCGCCTGCGACCCAGACGCGACCGATGACGACAATATTGGGGGTGCGGTCTGCAATTACAAGGATTTCTGTCAGAAAGCGGGTACCAACTTTGCAAGGGCCTCCGCACGCCCGTGGACCCCGCCGCATCAACCGCGTGAACCATGGAACATGGTCTTGGCCAGAACCGGCCCGACCGTGGTCATCTGCTTCGTATGCAGCGGCTACGCCCCGTTGATTTCCCACTTGCAGGCAGATGGCGGTGCTGCGTTCGGAGGGAAATCGGTAGCTCGTCAGGGACTACGTGACGAGCTCCGTTCGTGGCGCTGGCCTGTCGGGCATGGGCCCAAGGCATGAGCTCTTCGAGTTTCGTGATCAACCGCCACCAGCGCCTTCTGCGAGGTCAGGCGCGGCGCGAGGAAGCCCGGGAAGCCCGGGAAGCCCGGGAAGCATGACCCGGTCCGCGGCCTGGGCACCCGAAGGTTCAACGCCCCATCCGGGTCTTGCGTTCGCGCTCACGATAGCCATTCCGGTACGTCTGGCGCCCGTCGCCACCTTC
>Ga0172367_10001480_pt1 | contig 33826 bp, 35 predicted proteins | sample Lak10m_FD_114542 | JGI IMG/M metagenome (GOLD analysis project Ga0172367, IMG submission 114542) | Freshwater microbial communities from Kabuno Bay, South-Kivu, Congo - kab_022012_10m | ecosystem: Environmental > Aquatic > Freshwater > Lake | place: Democratic Republic of the Congo: South-Kivu...
AAAAACTATAATATTTGGGTTGTTGCTGAGTTCCTCCAAAATAACCTTCATTCGTTCTTCGAATTGACCTCTATATTTGGTTCCTGCAACAATTGAGTTCATATCCAATGAAACAATTCGTTTGTCGGATAAATTCTTTGGACAATCACCTTCATATATCTTCATTGCCAGACCTTCAATAATTGCAGTTTTACCACAATTATGTGATGATATACCATTAGATATGTATTTGCGTTCATTATCTAATACCTCAAGATCGTAGGTATCATGAACTCCAATTTCTTCATAAGATATGACTGAATGTAATTCATTGTTATCACACCAAACTAATTCACCTTCAGTAATGTTCGATAATTTAACCCAAGTAGATCCATTTTCTTTAATTGCGGTTGGGTTAAGGGTGTTATCAGAAACTTCGACTAAGTGATCTTCCGATCCTGACAATTCATAACCATTATCTAAAACAATTTTAATACAATTTTTATTATGTTTTTTAAATAAATTCCCTATTAACTTATATCCTGATGGTGTTTTTATTTTATATGTCCCGCCTTCTTTTTGTGTAAGATCAAAGAATTCGCCGATTGAAATTTTCATAATATTTTTTTTTAGTTGTTAATGTTCTCAATATTGTGAGTATCTACATCAGAAATTTTTTCAACTTCAATAATAGTATCCCCCAATACACATCCAGGATCACCTACTATAATTGGGTTGTTCTTTTTTCTTCTAGATAAAATCTGAGCGATTCTCATGATTTCTTTTTCTCTACCAACAACAGGATCCAATTTACCTTCTTCGGCTAATTTATTTAGATCTCTACTGAAGTTATCTAATACAGGAGTTCCTTTGTCTGAGGTTTTTTTACCCTTATCATCGTTATTGTCCATATCTTCTATCATTTTTTTAAGTTTTTAAAAATTTAATAATTAAAACCCAAAAAGTGTAGGATTTTAGACGAACGTTGATTTTTTTTGTTTTGATTGTATTTATAATAAAAAAGAATATGAAAAAGAATTTATTCACTATTGACGAATCTGAAAAACAAAGAATATTGGAAATGCATTTAAATGCGACTCAAAAATTATATCTTAATGAACAAGGTGAGGTATCATCCACAGGATCTACTGTGTCTCAATCATCAAGTACTATTGGTGGTGTACAAATATCTGGTTTTTTATTTGCTGAAGATGACAAAGAATGGTTAATTGCTAAAAACAACGAATTAAAAGGTAAAGTTAGTGGTCAAGTTTTAAATGATGAAAATTATGGTAGAGTACTTAAATATTATGGTACACAACCAACTTCGGTTGATCCGAATAATTTAATTGGTAAATATGTCATTATGTTTAATAAAATACCTAAACAAGGGATTTATTCTTACCAAAAAGAAAATGTGGTTAACACAACATTTAAAATAGGTTTAATTTATAAAAATAAAACAAATAAAATGATTTTTATTACAACGGGGGGATCCTCAAGTATCGGATTAAACGTTAGAGTACCATTATTAAGTACAACAGTAAATGTTGACTTTGCGTTTTTCCTATACAATAGTAATGATAATTTAACTGATCGAAATAATCCTCATATTAATGGTGTTTTTGGATATATCAAACCTGATCAATTAAAAACCTTTAAAGAGTTACAAGGTGACCAATCGAAAAACTGATAGGTAGTTTTTAACTACTTGTTAGCGCTAATCATAATAATATCAGTATATTCTCCGTAAAGTTTAACTTGTTCGTATAATTTACCTTCTTGGTACATTTGTTCTAAAATAGATAATTTTAAAGTCAAAACACCAAAAGTGGTGTTATTGTACGACACTTCAAAAATAGGATCATTTATTCCGTCAGTTTCAGAACATTCACTAAGGTAAACTAAACAATTATATCTTTTTTGTAAGATAAGCTCAGTAGGTACGATATATTCAGGATTATATTTAAGTTCATCGTTTGTATTTGGTAAATATAGATTTGTTAAATATTTCAAATACTCAGGATTTGGATTAAGATTTCCTGTTGGTTTAAAATTTGTAATCTCTAAATTATTTAAACTATCAACTAAAGTTTGAGTATTTGCGTTGTTAATAACGACAAAAGAAACCAAAACTAAAACAAAAGATACAACAAGATTTTTCATGACGATTTATTTAATAAATATTTCTACAAATATACAAAAATTATTTAATTCACAAAAAAAATATATTACTTTTTTAATAAAAAATATGGCAGTAAAAAAAACAACAATCGAAGGTACAAAAATTATTTGTGAAATAGAATCAAGTAATTTAACATCTACTGAATATGATACTGAGTCAAAAAAATTAGTAGTTGAATTTAAAAATGGAATTAAATATGAATATGATGAGGTTCCTCATGGTGTTTATGCCCAACTTCGTCTTTCAGAATCACAAGGTAAATTCTTTAATACAGTGATTGCTAAAAAGTTCAAATATAAAAAACTATAATTTTATTTTGCTTCTAAATATTTATATGTTATGGAGCTTAAAAAAATAATCGATAGTTTTTATTTAAAAGACGAATTAAATCCAACAATTTGGGATAATCCCGAAGATCCGGAAAATGCCACACTAAAAGAAGGTATAAGAGATAGAATCTTAAAAATTGCAAATATTTTTATTGATTACCTAGATGTTGAGGCATTTGTACAAGACATTATTTTCATTGGATCTCTTACGGGGTTTAATTGGTCTGATTTTTCTGATTTTGATATTCACATAGTTTATGACTTTAAAGATTTTAAAGATAAGGAAAAATTATATAGAGAACTTTTTGATTTAAAAAAAACTCTTTTTAATTCGCAGCATGATATAACAATTAAAGGGTTTGATGTTGAACTTTTCGTTGAGGATGAGTCTCAGGGTAATAATTCTGCTGGTGAATTTTCTATCATTAAAAATAAATGGAATAAAATACCCGAACAAGAATCATTTGAATTGGATGAAAAGAAAATTAAAGAAAAATCAAAACAATGGATGGATATTATTGATGGGGCAATTGAAACGGCAAAAGTCGAACCATTAGAAGATGCGATGGAAATAATTTCCAAATACAAAAACAAATTGAAAAAATATAGAACCTGTGGGTTAGAAAAGGGTGGTGAATACTCTTATGAGAATTTGGTTTTTAAAGTACTCAGAAGAAATGGGTATTTAGGTAAATTAATGGATTTTAAAAATGACTATATAGATAAAACATTGTCTTTAGAACAAGAAAAATCTGAATAATTTGAAAATTACAAACTAACAATATATTTATATATAAAAAATTATGTCGACAACAGCATGTACTGATAATTATTACTCTACCGTTGTGGTTGGGTATGTCCCTGGAACGGGAACTACTGTGGGTAGTATTGTTACATTTAATACTCCACCGGCAGAATGGACTGACTCAATTCAAGATCAAGCAAAACAGTGTAATACCGTTGAGCTTGGAGGGTTTAAAGGACTAAACAATTAAACAAAAAAATATAAAAATGGGAGATTTAAGACCGTTAGGAAGTGAAAAATTACAAGGAATGGATAAAATAAAAAGGATCCTTGAAATTGCACAATATAATGAAACACCTAAACAAGAAGTTAATAGTTTATCAACTACTGATTATACTATTAGATTGGCAGATGGCAACGTATATGGTATTGTTAAAGAAAAAAGTGGATATATAATCAAAAAAGGATTAAATGAATCTACTTTAGATTATAATGATCCCATGAAACATAGAAAATACTATCGTTCATATTCAGAAGCAATGAAAAAATTGAACTTGATCGCATCTGAAATGAATAGAGTATTTGAAAATGTAAACGAAATTCCATTAATAGGTGAACAAAAAAAGAAATTTGTTTTAAAAGGACCAAAAACTGAGGTACCGGCAGCAGAACCTGTAGCCGATTTACCTACCCCTCCACCAGCGCCTGTAGAGGCTCCACCGGCACCTGATATGGGAACTGAACCTACAGATCTTCCACCGGCACCTGACATGGGCGCAGACGAAGATTTACCAACTGATGATATGGGAATGGGTGATGAAATACCATCAGATGATATGGAAGCGGATTTAGATTTACCCGCTGCGGATGATGAAGAGGAAGAAGAAGGTGGTGACGAAGAACCTATGGGTTTAAAGTCAATTCAAAAACTTACAGGAAAATTAAGTCAAAAAATTAGATCGTTTGATAAAGATCAAGGTCTTGATTCACAAGACATAAAATATGTTTTAAACTCGATTATTTCAGCAATAGACTTAGATAATTTAGACGAAGAAGATAAAGAAGATATCTTAGATAAATTCGACTCAACAGAAGAGGGTGACTACGGAATGGGTGGGGATGAATTAGATATCAATACTGAAGATGAATTTGACATGGATTTAGGTGGAGATGAAGAATTACCATCAGATGAAATGGATATGGATGTCGACATGGAATCAAAACCTGTAGAAGAAAAAGAAGGTTATCAACACATGATGGATTCTATATTTAATGAATCTAAGGTTGATAAAGTACTTTCTAAGTATTTTAAAATTGACGAAAAAGAAAAAACAATTTTAGAAGAAAAAAGAAAAAGAGACTTTTTAAAAGAAAAATTAAGAAAACTTAATGTTAAAGAAGAGATCATTACTATGAGTGAGTCTTTAGAACAAAAAGTAAGCGCTCTTTATGTGTTAAATGAAAATAAAGGTGCAAAATTCATCGGTAAAACTAATAAAGAAAATTTAGTATTTACTGTAGACGGAAAACAAGTTAAGGTTACACCAAGAGGAAGAATTATATGAAACTTGTTTATGTAAACGAATTGGGTCCAAATTATAAAGGAGATAATATTTATGAATTTATCTTTTCCGATTTGGATGATGTTTGGGGAGAAGATTGGGATGCTGAACCAGCATCAGGAAAACCACTTCCACCAAATATCGAATACATAAAAAAAGTAGGAATATTAAAAACTTCAGAAATTGAATTAATATTGGTTCAAAATTCTGATTTCTTTTCAGTTTATGACGCAACCGATGGGGTTGTTTCACTAGCATGGGAAGATGCAAACTCAGAATTAATAACTGATATGAAATATAAAAGATTAGTTTTTCAATACGGAGATACTGTTCAAAGTGTTGAAGATAAATTGTACGAAAGAGATATCGTATTAAATTGGGAAAAAAATTTAGTATTAGATGGAAAATAATAATTTAAAAATTGCAAAACTTCTAAAAGAGGGGATAAGTTTTGAAACAATAAAAAAACTAAATAAAGATCAAATTTCTGCACTGTATAAGAGGTTTGTTAGTGAAGAAACTACAACCACTAGTAAAACTTATAATCTAAAAGACAAAAAAGATCTTGATGCGTTTATTGCAAACACCGCAAAAAAACCTGAAAATACAACATACAATCCGGACGCCGACACCGCAAGTGTGACTGGAGAAGGGGAAATGACAGAAAAATCAGTTTCAAGAAAACAACAAAAAGCAATGGGAATTGCACTAGCAGCAAAAAGAGGTGATTTTCCAAAAAGTAAATTAAAAGGATCATCTAAAGAAATGGTTAAAATGTCAGAAAAGGATCTTGAAGATTTCGCTTCAACAAAACATAAGGGTCTTCCTGAAAAAAAGAAAAAAGAAACTAAAGAAGGTGAAGATGTAAAAAAGTTAGAAGAAAGTATTTTAAAACTTGTTCAAAAACACACCCCACCTACTTTAACTAAATCTGAACTTATAAAATTAATTTCAAAAAAATAACCCATAGTGGATGTCATTAACAAGGGAACAGGTTTTACTAGAGTATGCTAAATGCGTAAATGATACACCTTACGCGCTTAAAACATATTTACAAACCTACGACAACACTCAATCTAAATACGTCCCTTTAGAGTTATTTAACGACCAGGTTACACTTGTAAAAGATTACGATCAATGTGAAGAAAACATTGCATTAAAATACCGTCAAGCCGGTGTTTCTACAGTAACCTCAGCATGGGCATCTAAAAGATTAGTTTTTGCTCGAAAAGAAAAACCTGAAAAAATTCTAATTATTGCAAACAAACTCGACACTGCTGTTGAAATGGCAAATAAAGTAAGGGCGTTTGTTGATCAGTGGCCTTCATGGATAGGTATTAAATTTTCTGCAGAAAAAAACTCACAACGACACTTTAAACTTTCTAATGGTTGTGAAGTAAAGGCGGTTGCAACATCAAAAGATGCTCTTCGTGGGTATACACCTACTATTCTTATTTTTGATGAAGCGGCATATATTGATGCAGATGAAGATTTTTGGTCAGCATGTATGGCATCCCTATCCACAGGAGGTAAAGTTATTGTAATTTCAACACCAAACGGGTTTGATCCAATTTATTATTCAATCTACAGTCAGGCTATTAAAGGGATGAATGACTTTAGAATTACTGAAATGTATTGGTGGAGGGATCCAAGATATGCAAAAGATTTAAAACTTATCAAGTGTAATGATATAGTTCATTATATGTTAAATAGAAGTGACTATAAAGACGATGAGATTACTCTTGATTATTCTAACACAAAACCAAGAGAAAGAGATTTTGAAGACATAAAAGTAAAAATTGAAAATGGATACAAACCTTATAGTTCTTGGTTTGAGGCTATGGCTAAAAAATTAAAATTTGACAAGAGAAAAATATCACAAGAACTTGAATGTAATTTTTTAGGGTCAGGGGATAATGTTATTCCACCTGAAACTATGAAACGTATAAAAGACAACGATCTTAAAGAACCTGAAAACAAATTCATGGGTGGTGTATTATGGCAATGGAAAGAACCTTTAATGGATCACAAATATATTATGGGTATTGACGTTTCAAGAGGGGATAGTGAGGATTTTACAACATTCACTATTATTGATTTTGATGAAAGAGAACAGGTATTAGAATATATTGCAAAAGTTCCACCTGATGTGGTTGCTGAAATTGCATATAAATGGGCAACAATGTATAATGCACTTATCATAACCGATATTACTGGAGGTATGGGAGTTGCAACATCAAGAAAACTTCAAGAACTTGGTTATAAGAATTTATATGTAGATGGAGTAAATCCTGGAGATAAATGGAAGTGGGATCCAAAAATAAATGAAAAAATACCGGGGGTTAATTTTAATTCAAAAAGGGTTCAGATTGTAGCATCTTTTGAGGAGGCGTTACGACACAACTTTAAAATTAGATCACAAAGATTATTTAATGAATTAAACACTTTTGTTTATGTAAATGGAAGACCTGATCACCAAAAAGGTCAACACGATGATTTAATTATGGCAATGGCGATGGCCATTTACGTTGGTGAAACTTCTTTTGCAAAATTAGAAAAAGTAACTGAACAAACAAAGGCTATGTTAAATGCATGGGAAGTACAAACAACCGAACACAAAAATCCTTCTATTAATTATAACCCCGGACTTGCAAGCATGAGTCATTTAAATCAAAGGGCCGGTATGTATACCCCGAGCAAAAGTGATTATGAAAAGTATTTATGGTTATTCGGGGGTAAGTAATGTTTAATTTCTTAAAAACCGAATTATTTTTAAAAAAAAGAAAAAATGTCACAAGAAAAACTAACAGTATGGCAAAGAATAAGTAAGGCGTTTGGACCAAATTCAACTTTGGATCAACAATCCCCTGTATTTAAATTTGACAAACAAGAATTATTAAAGACCACTGACAAACAAGAATATGAAAGAGAAAAGTTGGAAGCCCAACAAACGATGTATCTTGGAAAACAATGGCAAAAAGTAGAAAGTAATCTTTATCAACAAGCGGTTTATTATGAACCAACAAGACTTGCATCATATTATGATTACGAATCGATGGAATATTCGATTGCTGGGGATACTAAAATCGCAACTCCTGATGGTTTTATAACTATTAAAGAATTAGCAGATAAAGGTAGGGATTATGAATTTATCACCTATGCTTATGATCATAACCAAAAAAAGGTTGTTCCTGCAATTGCAAGAAATGCTCATTATACACGAGATGAAATGAGTTATAAAATCACATTTGATGATGGTTCTCATATTATTGCAACATACGGACATAGATTTCTTAAAAGAGATGGTGTTTTTGAAGTAGTTGAAAATCTTAAGGAAGGTGATTCTATGATGCCATTTTATAGAAAATCATTTTATAATAATAAAAAATATAATTGGGTTTATACTTGCAATTCAAAAGAAGGACACAATGGGTGGGTTTCAGAACATAATTTAGTGGCTGAATGGTTCTATGATCAAAAAGTGAATAAAGACGAGGAAGTACATCATATTGATTTTAATGGGAAGAATAATAATCCCGAAAACCTTCAAATAATGAAAATATCGGAACATCGTGCATATCATGCAAGATTAAATAATGAAAGGTTATGGGCAAATCCTGAATATAGACAAAAAATGTCTGAAGTATCAAAAAGAACTGGTGAACATACATGGGGAGGTAAAAGACAGGGGGTAAATAATCCTGCATATTTAAAACTTTCTTTTGAATCTATAATTGAAGCTGCTAAAAAACATAGAACAATTAATGAAACCGCCAAATCATTAGGTGTTTCATTTAGAAAGATTCAAAACGAATTGAGGTTTAATGGTTTTAAAAATTGGTTTGATTTTTTAGAAGTTTATAACATTCCAAAATATGTACCTCAGATTGAAGATAGAGAATCATTGAATTTTAAAGTTATTCCTTGGGATTTAATTGTTGAGACGGCAACTAAACATGATACAATGAAGGAAGTTTGTGACAGTATTGGTATTGGTATACCTAAATTAAGATCTACATTAAGAATGGGTGGTTATAACAATTGGAAAACCTTTAAGGATGCTTATGGTTTAAATTGCGGTGAAAGTGGTAGAAAAAAACAAACAAAATTAAATGAAAGTAATGAATTAGTTATAAACCATAAAATAGTTTCAATTGAACCTTATGGAATTATTCCTGTATATGATTTAACAGTTCCTGGATATAAAAACTTCGCGACTGATACTATATTTTCACACAATACTCCGGAAATCTCAGCATCATTAGATATATATGCAGAAGAATCGACCACACCAAATGAAGATGGTTATATTTTACAAATATATTCGGAGTCAAAAAGAATTAAATCGGTGCTAGCAGATCTTTTTAACAATAAGTTAGATGTGAATTCTAACTTACCTATGTGGACAAGAAATACTTGTAAATACGGAGATAATTTTGTTTATTTAAAACTTGACCCTGAAAAAGGTATTGTCGGTTGCCAACAATTACCAAATATTCAAATTGAAAGATTAGAAAAAGGTATGAAATTCCAACCTGATAAGTATTCACAAGAAATGGAAAACGATGCGTTGAAGTTTGTGTGGAAAGAAAAGAATATGGAATTCAACACATGGGAAATTGCCCATTTTAGATTATTAGGGGATGATAGAAAACTCCCTTATGGAACATCGATGCTTGAAAAAGCAAGACGTATTTGGAAACAATTACTTTTATGTGAAGATGCAATGTTAATATATAGAACATCAAGAGCCCCTGAAAGAAGGGTGTTTAAAGTATTTGTTGGAAATATGGACGATAAGGACGTTGATGCGTACGTTCAAAGGGTTGCAAGCAAATTTAAAAGGGATCAAATTGTTGATGGAGCAACAGGTAATGTTGATATGAGATATAACCAAATGGCGGTAGATCAAGATTACTTTATTCCAGTAAGAGACCCCGCAGCGACAATGCCAATTGAAACCTTGGCGGGTGCTCAAAACCTATCAGAAATTGCAGATATTGAATATATTCAAAAGAAACTTGTAACAGCTCTTAGAATACCAAAGGCATATCTTGGTTTTGAGGAAGCAGTAGGAGACGGAAAAAACTTATCTCTACTTGATATTCGTTTTGCAAGAACAATCAATAGAATTCAAAAGTGTATGATCGCAGAATTAAATAAAATTGCAATCATTCATTTATTTTTATTAGGGTTTGAAGATGAATTAACAAACTTTACATTAGGACTTACAAATCCATCTAAACAAGCAGATCTATTGGCGGTAGAAGTTTGGAAAGAAAAGATGTTACTATATAAAGATGCGGTTGCTCCAATTCAAGATAGTGTCGCACCTGTTTCAGCATCTTGGGCTAAAAAGCACATATTAGGTTTTTCAGATGAAGAAATTAGATTAGATCTACAACAACAAAGAATTGAAAGAGCGGTATCCGCTGAACTTACAAACACCGCTCAAGTTATTACAACTACCGGTATATTTGACACAATAGATAAACTATATGGTAAGAAAGAGGGTGAATCGGCACCTGCGGCTGGTGGTGAAGAAGGTGGTGAAGGAGGAATGCCAGATATGGGTGGTTTAGGTGATATGGGAGGAGGAGCTCCACCCCCACCTCCAGGACCATCACCAGGTGGTGATGCGGGAGTAACACCTGAAAGTTTTAATGTGAATGATTTAAATTTAATCTTAGAAGATAAATTATTTAAGGAAGTTGATATGGTAGATTTATCAAAAGGAAAAAACGCTTTAGTAGAAATAGACGATAAAATTAAGGAGTTTTTAAAATAATAGATATTTATAGATAAAATAGATATGAACACTTTTGGATCAATTAAAACAAAAATAGAAAATGCATCGACAGAGGTATATAACACGCCGAAGTTTAAATCATTTATGAAAGAATTAAAAAATCATATTTTAGAAAATAAAGATATGAGTGAAATTTATTACATATATGACGATCTTTCATCAAATAAAGGATTATCAAATGATATCGCAGAAGAGTATGTAAATGAGTCTGTTGAGTATTTGCAAATTTTAATTGAGTCAAACAAACAAAAAATTAATCAAGTCGATAAGTGGATATCTAATTATACAAAATCAAAAACAAATAACTACAAAGATATTGATACGACTGTTTATGAAAATTCTATTAGATCTTTAAAAACCGTTTTGGAATCAAAAAATAATATCAAATCAGTTATTAAAACAACCCCAAAAACTAATACAGTAAAAGAGTCTGTTAATCTTCCACTTTCATCTATGGTGAAAATTGCAACAACAACTTTTAATAAAAAATATGAAAATATTAGTGAGGAAGATAAATCAAAATTAAAAGATCTTATTTCTTTAACTCCTTTAGAGGTAAAAGAAAAAATTAAATCATTAAAAGAAGAAGTTAGTTCTAAATTAAGTAAGACTTTAAACGAATCAACTGATAGTGAATTAAAAGAAACTTTATCAAAAACAATAGAAAAAATTAATTCATCAAAATCTGATTTATACAACCTATATAAACTTCAAGAATTAAATGGTGGGTTATGAAAAAAAACAACAAATACTTTTTTGGTTGGGGAAATATAAAATGGGGACTTAAAGAACTCATCACTATGTATTCGGCAAAAACATCCTTTTTTTCTAAAAAGAGAATTGAGTCAGGTGTTGCTTTTTTAATTGCACAGTGGGGAATGATTTTCTTTTTGATGAAAAAATATCCAACACTTTCTATGACAGATTTTGTGATGTGGGTTGCCGTTGAGATGGCAGTTGCAGGATATATGGTTCACCAAATACAAAAAGAAAAAAAGGAAAATCCTTAAATTTAACTTTTTATTTTTTGTAAGTATTTTGCCTTTTTTATTTGGGATCTTCTTTTAACGGACGGTTTTTCAAACTCTTGTCTTTTTCTCAAAACTTCATTTTGCTTTGATTTATAAACTTTAAATTTATAAGTTTTTAATGCCGACTCGATAGAGTTTCCGTTTTTTACTGGTACTATAATCATAAAAAAATTGGATTTATAGATATAAATATATCAATACGTTTGCAAATATACTTACTTTTTTGACATATCATAAATTTTTTTTATATTTTATTAAAAATAAACCCGTAAGGTATGAAAAATGAAAAAAGGAAAAACGTCAAAATTAAACATCTTAAAAGATGCAAAATGTCATTATGGAACTGTGGATTCCAAAGATTTTAAATCATTATATATTGTAATTCAAACATGGGTCGAACCTCAAGACGATTACGAAAATTGGAATAGAATAACAGGACAAATCAAAAGACAAATTCAACACACACTACTAGAAGTTACAGATTACACATTATTTGATAAAAAACAAATTGTTGATTTGGATCTTAGAACAAGTGGGATACAAAAAAATAAAAAGAGTTTTTTAAACCTTGAAGTTACGTTATTTTTAAACAAGGAAAATGTTGATTTTAAATCAATTTATTTAAGGGAAAAGATCAAACAAATGATAAATGGAATTTACACTGATGATCTTAAAAACTCAAAATATTTTACATTAAGTAAGACAAAAGATAAAGAATTGGTATTAATATGATATTTATCTTAAAAAGATTATGAAAATATTAGGACCTAATGATATTGGTATGGGTATTCTTATTGAACACGATGCTGGAACAATTAACCCAAAAGACAAAAGAAATCTAAATGTTATAGAAGAGTCCTACGGGCAATTAGATCACTCAAAACCATTTGAGTTTTACGCAACTCTTCAAAAATACGGAGTACCAAATAGAAATGGTAGAATATATCCTGAAAAAATTCTAAGACGTGAAGCGGATCGTTATAACGAAATGATTAATAAAGGTTTATCTATTTCAGAATTAAATCACCCTGAATCATCACTTATAGATTTAGATAGAGTATCTCACCTCATCACTAAAATATGGTGGGAAGATAACGTCCTTGTTGGAAAAATTAAATTACTTACAACTCCAGGATTTCATGAAAGAGGAGTTGTTTCATCAAAAGGAGATGTTGCTGCAAATATGATGAGACAAGGAGTTACTATGGGAGTATCATCAAGAGGAGTTGGATCTTTAGTGAAAAAGGGAGAACAAAATGAAGTACAAGATGATTTTGAACTTATTTGTTTTGACCTTGTTTCTTCACCATCAACACCCGGAGCATATCTTTACATGAATAAAGAGGATAGATCAAGATATGATGAAAACATTGAACAAAAGAAAGAAAATGAAATTATTTCAAGTGGACTTGGTAAATCTGTTGACTTAATGAAAAGATTATCCGATTATTTGGGTAAGTAAAAAATTAAGACATGGATGAAAAATATTTTGTAGCAAGAGTAACAACTGATATGGTTGACGAGAACTCAGGAAAGGTAAAAAAGTTTAAAGAAGAAAAATTGGTTAGGGGATTTTCTCCAACCGATGTTGAAGCAAAAGTAACAAAAGCGTATGAAACTTATACAATGGATTGGCGAATTACGGCAATTGTTGAAAGTAAAATTGATGAGGTAATTGAATAAAACAATTACTTATGAAATGTAAAAGGGATCTTAATGATCCCTTTTTTTATTACCTAATTTAAATTTTTTTTACGTGAAATGTATAAAATAACGAATTTTTTAAAATACGGATATATTTATTTGATAAATAAACAATTTTACGCACGCATTTAAAAATGGCAAACGACAACAAAAACTCTTTAGTAGAGGAAGCTTTATTACAAATGAAAGCCCTTGAAGAAGCGGTAACTGAAAATGCAAAAGGAATACTTGCTTCAACAATGAAGGAAGAAATCAGTGAATTAGTAAAGGAATCACTTGGTGGTACAAAAAAATCAAAATCAACAATCTCAGAACAAGAGGACGAAGAAGAAGACATTGAAGACGTTGAAGACGTTGAAGACGAAAATGAACCTACTGGTGACGAGGATGAAATAGATTTTGATATGTCTGATGTATCTGACGACGAAGATGATCAAGATTTTGATATGTCTATGATCGGTTCTGACGATATGGAAGACGAAGACGAAATGGCTCCATTGGATATGAGGGGGGCTTCTCCTGAAGAATTAGCAAAAGTATTTAAAGCTATGGGAGAAGATGACGGAATCATTATTTCAAAAGACGGTGAATATACTCATTTGTCTGATGAAAATGAAGATGTTGAGTACTTAATCCAAAACGAGTCTGATAACTCATACGAAGACGAAACAATGGAATCATACGAAGAAGAAGATGAAGAAGTTGTGTACGAGCTTGAGATGGATGAAGAGGACTCCGAAGAAGAATTCGACGAAAACATCTACGAATTGGAAATGTCTGAGGACGAAGAAGAGGAAGAAGATGAAGAAGAAGAAGAAGAAGAAGAAGAATTTGAATCTGTTAAAGAATCTATGAAACCAAAAGGAAGAGTAGGTAAAATGAAACAATTCAAATATCCTAAAATGAAACATGGAGTTACTGAAACATCTGATGAAGAAAACGAATCTGAGTGGAAAGAAGAAATGGAAGAAGCGTCAAATCTTTTCTTGAAGAAACCAAAAATGAGAAAAGAAGTTGAAGCTAAAGAATCTGCAAGAACTTTAGGTAAAGGTAAAAGCCACGGTAGAAATGGTTTACCAAAACCAAGAACTTATTCTTCGCATGTTAAATTAGAATCATTAAATAAAGAAATCGATGTTCTTCGTGAAAAAAATGAAGAATACAAAAAAGCATTAGATTTCTTTAGAACAAAACTTAATGAAGTTGCAGTTTTCAATTCTAATTTGGCTTACGCTACACGTTTGTTCACAGAACACACAACAACTAAACAAGAAAAAATCAACATCCTTAGAAGATTTGATAATGTTGAATCAATCAAAGAATCTAAAGGACTTTACAAAACAATCAAAGAAGAACTTGACGGTGGAAATACAAATGTTGTTACAGAATCTGTAGCCGCTAAAGTAATCAAAACACCCACAACAGGATCATCTAACTTGATTGAAAGTAAAACTTATGAAAATCCACAATTCTTAAGAATGAAGGATTTAATGAATAAAATAAAATAAACAATAAACTCGATTTAAAAAAAATAAAAATGGGAGCATTATTAGAATCAGGTCTTGTTGGTAACATCGGTCTTAAGCACCTTAAAGTTATCAAAGAAGATACAATCAACAAATGGGACAAATTAGGATTCCTAGACGGTCTTAAAGGACACATCAAAGAGAACATGGCACAATTATATGAAAACCAAGCATCTCACCTAATCAATGAAGCTGCTTCAACCGATAGTTCAGGTTCTTTCGAAACTGTAGTATTTCCTATCGTAAGAAGAGTTTTCTCTAAATTGTTGGCTAACGATTTAGTATCTGTACAAGCAATGAACTTACCAATTGGTAAATTGTTCTATTTTGTACCTAAAATTCAAGGATACCAAAATGGTCAAGATCCTACTGCGGGAGGTACACATTTTGCACCGCTTGGTGCTCCAAATGGTCCTGCTTCACAAGGAGCTGGATATGCTACAGGTGACAAAAACCTTTATGACAGATTTTATGAAGGTGCTGAACCAGCATTAGATCCACCAGGGCTTTTTGATTACTCTAAAGGTAGATTCTCAGCAATTACTTCAACTGACGTAACTACAGTTGCGTGGAGTGCTGGTGATTTAGTACCTTCAGCTTACGCAGCAGGTGAATATAGAAAAGTTCTTTTAGTACTTTCTGGGTTCTCTAACGCAGGTGCTGGAAAACTTATCGGACCTGATGGTCAAGAAATGGATAACGAAGCATTCCTTTCTGATTTACACGTAAATGCAGTTACAACTGCGGGTGGAGCATTCTCAGGTGCAGGATCTGGCAACCTATTATTTAGAGTTGTTACTCAAAAATATGGTAAAGGTATCGTTCAGTACGGTGTTCAAACACCTACAACATTCCCTACTGATGGAAATGGTGGTTCTTACGATAATATCTGTTCTGCAGATGGTAAAATCTACTTAGAAGTTGATCTACAAGTACCATGCGCGTTAGGAGCTAATTCACTTGATGGTTATTCAGGTTTAACTACCACAATCGCAGGTGATGCAGCTGCAGGTACACAATTTACTGCAACTTATAGAGTATACGAAGAGTTAGAATTCGAAGACAAAATTGGTGAAGTTTCTTTTGACCTTGAGTCAGTAACTGTTTCTGTTACAGAAAGAAAACTAAGAGCACAATGGTCTCCTGAATTGGCACAAGACGTTTCTGCATTCCATAACATCGATGCTGAAGCTGAACTTACAGCTTTATTATCTGAGCAAGTGGCAGCAGAAATTGACCGTGAAATCCTTCGTGACTTGAGAAAAGGAGCCGCTTGGACTCTTCGTTGGGATTACAACGGATGGAAAAGAGGTACTTCGGCTAATCCATTAACTCAGTACACTCAAAAAGACTGGAACCAAACGTTGATCACAGCTATCAACCAAATTTCAGCACAAATTCACAAATCTACACTTAGAGGTGGAGCTAACTGGATCGTAGTATCTTCTGAGATTTCAGCAATCTTTGATGATCTTGAGTACTTCCACGTATCTAACGCTTCTCCTGAGCAAGATCAGTATAACATGGGTATTGAAAGAGTTGGTACTCTTGCAGGACGTTACCAAGTTTATCGTGATCCTTACTTCCCACCAAACACAATCTTGTTGGGTCACAAAGGAACATCATTGTTAGACACAGGATACGTTTACGCACCGTACGTACCTCTACAATTAACACCTACAATGTATAACCCATTCAACTTTACTCCGATTAAAGGAATTATGACGAGATACGCGAAGAAAATGGTGAACAACCGTTTCTACGGACGTATCACTGTTGATGGTGTACGTACATTTGATCTTAGAGAATTGAGATAATCGTTCATCTATAGAACATAAAGAAGGTCAGAGAAATCTGACCTTTTTTTATTTTTATATGGTAGGTTTAAAAATGAATGGACTATAATTATATTTTTATTATATTTATATAAAAATGGATTATGAAAACCAAATTAAACGAAAATGATATTTCAGAAATAATTGATTTATACCAAACTAAAATACCAAGCACTCATAAGTTGGCGGAAAAATATAAAGTAGGTCACAAAAAAATATCACAAATTTTAAAGGAGAATAATATCGACATCAATAAAAAAGGTGGACAATCAAAAATAGGTAATAGTTCTGAAATAGAATCAAGTAAAACAAATCTATATATTGCAAATGATAATTACGAGTTAGTTGCAAAATGTAAAAAAACTAACACCATAATTAATGACCCAAACAATTTATCAGGAATGTTGACTAAACATATTGTTAATCTATATGGGGATGTTAATATACCAAAAAATAATTACCAACGAAAAAAATATGAGTTGATTAATGGTAAAAAATGGTTTGAGGAGTTTTTTGATATTATTGAATTGGAAATAAAACCAACCAGACAATGTAAATTGTGTAAATGGAATACAACTGATATAAATAATAAAACGGGTTGTTTTGAACAACACATTCAAAAACATCATAATATAACAATAAAGGAATATATTGATAAATTCCCTGAAGATTCTCACCTACATATAAAATTATTAGATAAACTACAACGGGAAGTTAAATTAAAAGAAATTGATAATTTCGTTATTTGTAAGTTGTGTGGTGAAAAAATGATGAGTGTCACTAATACTCATTTAATCAATAAACATAACATTTCTGTAGCAGAATATAAATTAAGATTTCCAAATGATAAAATAGTTTCAAATAGTATATCAAAGATATTGAGTGATAATGCAGTACTAACTAATTTTAATATGTCACCGACTTGGGCATCGAAGGGTGAAACGGAAATACGAGAATTTATTGAAAGTTTGGGATTTGAAACTGAGAAGGGATCCAATCGTAAATTATTAAATGGTAAGGAAATTGATGTTATGGTCAAAGGTACTAATATTTTGTTTGAGTATAATGGGTTATATTATCACACCGAAAAAATGGGTAAAAAATATAATTATCACTTAAATAAAACTATTGAATGTAATCAATTGGGTTATAAGTTAATTCAGATATTTGAAGATGAATGGATAACTAAAAAGGAGTTAGTTAAAACCAAGATTAAACACATTTTAAAGGTGAATGACGGAGTTAAAATTGGGGGTAGAAATGTTACCATAAAAACAATTAATAAAGAGGATAAAACATTCTTTTTAAATAATTACCATATTCAAGGATCCGATAAATCAAAAATTTCTTATGGTGCATATTATAAAGATGAATTAGTTGGTGTAATGACGTTTAATTCAAAACGAAATATGACAAAAAATAACGACCATGAGTATGAGTTGAGTAGATATTCAACAAAACAAAATTTTATCATAAGTGGGTTGGCGTCGAAATTTTTAAAACAATTTATTAATGATTATTCACCAAAAAGTATTATCAGCTTTGCTGATCGAAGATGGACAGTAGATCCTGATAATAACTTATATGTAAATTTGGGGTTTGATCTCGTTTCAATTGTAAAACCTAACTATTTCTATTATAATTCAAAGATTAATAAATACAAAAGATATCATAAATTTTCTTTTGGTAAAAATAACATCAAAAAAAAATATCCAAATCTTGATTTTACAAAATCTGAAAAAGAATTAACTGAAGAATTGGGGTTTGACAAGATATGGGATTGTGGATTATTTAAGTATAAATTATCAATTGACAAATAGTTTTGCTAATCTAAAACTATCATTTGATAATTTAACCATAACAAAATGTGTTTTTATTGTTTATATAAGTATTTATACGTATTTTTAATTTAATTTTAAGATATTTATATAATAATCACTTTTTAAAAACAATTAAGATGAAACGTTTACTACTACTGTTTTTTATTTTTATATCATTTTTTAACTTTGGTCAAATTAGTTATTCTCAAAATTGGTCGACAACAACATTAAATAGTTGGACAAATCAGAATGGGGGTTTTGTACGTACAACAACGGGAGTTTGTGCAACAACTGGTTCTGTTCGGGCGAACATATGGAGTTCGAATGTTACAGGTAATTTTGCATCACCACTATTATCAGGAAATAATAGTGGGTTAGTAACCGTATCATATCTCTATAAGATAATCAATTATAGTGGTGGTGCAGCAACACCAAATACCTTTGGTACATTAAAGGTACAGTACGCGAGTGCTTTGACGGGACCGTGGACTGATGTGCCAAATTCGACTGTCAGTACAAATCATTCACCAAGTACTTCATGTCAAACACAAGTTGTTCAGTTTACGCCAAGTGCGGGTAATGTGTATATAAGATTTAATGTTGTGCGGTCTGCAGGTGATTATTATATGTATTTTGACGATGTAACAATTTCACAAGGGTCAGCACCATCTTGTACTTCACCAACATCTTTATCCTCCTCATCTGTTGCAACAACTACCGCAACAATTTCATGGGCGGCAGCTTCACCCGCACCAAGTAATGGATATCAATATTTTTTATCAACATCATCATCGGCACCAACATCAGGAACAACACCAACAGGGTCAACCGCCGCTGGTGTCACATCAGTTAATTTATCAAGTCTAAATTCAGGTACACAATATTATTTTTGGGTTAGGTCAAATTGTGGGGGGTCTCAATCTTCTTGGGCTGGTAGTAGTACGTTTACTACAACCATACCACCACCATCAAATGATTTATGTTCAGGGGCCACTAATCTACCATGTGGTACTTCAAATTTAGCTGGTACAACCGTTGGTACTGTAAGTGAAACCGCTCCAAATGCTTCCACTAGTGGAACAAGGGGTGTATGGTATAGCTTTGCAGGGGATGGTCAGCAAACTACCATAACAGTTGTGCAAAGTTTAAATACAAGACTACTTGTTTTAACCTCAAGTACAGGATCATGTGGTGGAACATATACAACAGTTGCAAACGTAGATAACACTACAAGCACAAACGAAACTGCAACCTTTACGGCAAACAGTGGAACAAACTATTTTGTATATGTTGGTTATTGGACTTCAGGAACAAACACAGGAACATTTACAATAAGTAGAACATGTACTTCTCCCCCCTCAAATAATAACTGTTCAAGTGCTCCCGCTTTAACAATAAATTCAGGGACTAGTTGCGGGTCTTCAACAAACGGCACAACGGTAGGTGCTAATCAATCCATTTCGGCATGTGCAGGAACAGCTGATGATGATGTTTGGTATTCCTTTGTTGCAAATGGTACAAGTCAAACTATTACGGTTACACCTGGTACTATGTCGGATGCTGTTCTTCAAGTATTTAGTGGAACATGTGCTGGATTAACTTCACTTGTATGTGTAGATAATACTTTGGGGTCTTCGGCTGAAACAACAACCGTTACAGGTTTAACAAACGGGGTAACATATTATGTTAGAGTTCATAGTTATGGAAATGGAACAGGACAAGGTACATTCTCAATTTGTGCCACAACACCATGTTCCACTCCTACCACTGCTGGTACATTATCTGCAAATAAAACATCAACTGTTGTAAATGATGGTGTAGTTTATACAACAACCGGTAATGGAGGTAGCATCACAAAATTGGAATGGTCATTTGATAATTTTACAACGGTAGCAGGAACTGTAAATAACCCAGCTAATCCTTATACATTTTGTTTGAATGTCCAACAACCAACTGCATACGTGAGAGTAACCTCAATAAATGGAACTTGCCCAGCTGGTATCACAAATATAGTTTCAGTTAACCTAACTTCGGCACCCCCATACACATATGGGACTAGTTCTGGGGATTATATTTCAAATGTAACTTTAAACACAATAAACAACAGTTCAACATATGACGCACCACAAGGTTATGATTCATATCAAGATTTTACATCAATTTCAACAACGTTAGCACGAGGATCCACTTATACAATATCGGCTTCTAGCACAATGACTTATAGTAACTATTCTGGTTATGCTGCATGGATTGATTATAATGGAGATGAGATATTTCAAGTAACTGAAAATATCATGCAACAACCCTATGGTGCTACTAGATCACAATCATTTACTGTACCTGCCGGAACCAATCCGGGTTCATATAGAATGCGCGTGTTGTCTTCTTGGTTGGAAACACCATCAACAGATGCTTATTTATCTGCTGGATACGATTGGGGTGAGATCGAGGAATATACCGTAAATGTAACATTTGGTCTTCCTGTTGAATTAATAACCTTTGATGGTACAAATAAGGATAATAATAATTACTTATTTTGGGTAACTGCGACCGAACATAATTCAAGTCATTTTAATCTACAAAAAAGTAGAGATGGTGAAAATTGGGTGACGATCACAACTATAAATGCTGCCGGTTACTCAACAAATACTATTGACTATGATGTTATAGATTATAAGGTTGAACCAATTGTAAATTATTATAGATTACAACAATACGATAATGACGGAGTGTATGAAACCTTTGGACCTATATCTATTAATAATACTAATGGAGAATCTTTAAAAACTATAGTAAAATACGTAAATTTAAATGGTCAAGAAATAGATCCTAATAAACTCGGGTTTATGGATGTTTATATTGAAGTTTATAGTGATGGAACTATTAGAAAAGTGATCAAATGATTAATAATTTTGAACTAATAAAAAGGTTGTTTACATCGGTTATTGCCGTGTTACAACCTTTTATTATTTATTTTAGTTGTGGTGATCTACTTTCACTTTCGCAAGCTTGGAACACCCCATTACAACCACTTTTTATTTTTACAAATGCTCTTGTTAGTTATTTCTTTTTTGAACTTCCTAAATGGAGAATTCCTGCGGTATTTCTATTACTTCTAACCGTATTTTCTGTTGAAAGTTATGGATCAATACATAATATACTTGCAATATTATTTTTCATTTCTTGTTCCTTTCCATTGTGGTCAATTAAAAGATATCGGTTTTATTTACCAATTTATTTATTATCCATTATTTTTTTAATTTTTGATGGTTTATATTGGATGGAAACTTGGGCAATAATCACCCTTTGTTTTTATCACGTTCACGTAATACTTCATACGTATTTTTTAAGACATTAAGGTATTTATAGAATATGGATGAAAATGTAATTAGAAAAATAATTAAAGAAGCGGACTCAAGTAGATATGCAGGGTATTATAACGGTCCTTTAACTATGGGTGAAAAGGATTGGGACAAATCATCTCTTGGTCCTTTCACAAAAAAAGTTTCTAATTTTTTTAATGCAGAATTACAATATGATAGTTATGATGGGTCTTTAGATTCACATAAAAAAGATAGTAAAAAATTAGAATCAAAATCAAAAAGAATTTCTAAATATAATAAAAAACATCCAATAGCAAATGACGAAGATGGTGGTATTATAAATCAAACACCCGGTAAAGGAAAAAATATAGTACCAATTAAAGAATGGGTTGAACTTGACAAAATTAATTTAAATGAGGATTTGGCGGTTTGGTTTGGAAAAAAGAAAAAACCAAAAGGATCAAAACAACCAAAAGGTCCTTGGGTAAATATATGTAGAAAGGTCGATGGAAAACACCCACCTTGTGGAAGACCTGATACGAGTAAGGGGGCATATCCTAAATGTAGGGCTGCCGGTGTTGCGGGAAAAATGTCTGATTCTGAAAAAAGATCTGCTTGCCAACAAAAAAGAAAGGCGGAAAAAAAAGACACACAAACAGGTAAAGGTCAAAAACCAATTATGACAAGTTATAAACCAAAAAAGAAAAAGACTCAAAATGAGTCTTTAGAAATTTTAATAAAAAAGATTATATCAAATCTTTAACAAAACGCACCAGAACATCTTTTTTTACCATCAAGACCGGGTTTTGTTCCTTTACAAACCTGTACAGCATATCCGTTTGCATATGCGGAAGGATAAACATCAAACTTAGACTTCGCAGCAGCCTTACCTCTAGCACAAAGTTTTGTCCCCGTCTTTTTTCTACCCTCCATCATCATATCATCTTCATCTGAACCTTTTGTTTCATTCATCAAAAAGTCAAAAACTTGATCCATATTGTTTTTTGCTTCTGCAATATGATCTTGAGCCCAATCGTGACCATTTTCCAAAATAGATTCAATAGTATTTTCATCCATTTCTAACAACATCTCACATTGTCTTTTCATTTGTTCAAGGTTTGAGAAAAACATATATCTGTTCCCCTTCTCTTCAGTTTCTTTTAAAACTTTTCTAATAACTTTTGATAAATTGTCCATATTATTTTTTGTTTACGATTTGGAATTGTAGTTCCCTTTTATAAGTGTCTATATTTCTATCTGAATTTACTTTTAAATCGACAAAATATTCATTAGGTATCTTATCTCTTGTATCAAATATGAAATAATAATTGTCGGGTGTTTGGTTTATCCGAGTCCAATCTTGGACTTGTACTTCTGTTTTACCTTCTCTTACATAAATTCTGTAATATGCTTCTACATTATGAAGTGGTGTGTTTGTTGAGTAAGCTTGTTTTATTGTAACATTAACTTTTCTAACATCAGTATTTAAAATCTTTTCATTTTGTTTAATTCCGTCAAAATCAAAACCATAAAGTTTTGGTCGTTGAGTCGTTGTTCCAATTTGATAGTATCCTGATCCTCCTAATACGACGAATTCATTTTCAATGTCAGGTATATTTGAACCATTAATTGTTAAATTTGACCATAAGTCATAAAATAAACAAGGTATCGTGTCACCACTTAATCCATTCACATCTACTTTATAAACACCTTTTGTCACTAAACAGGTTGGTAGATTTGTAAAACCCAAAACCGCATCTCCAGCACTATCTAAAATGGTCACAGTTGGGTTTGTATCAAAATTAATCGGATTGCCATTAACGTACGAATATAAATAAAGAGAGTTATTTACGTTTTCGTAAAAATTATTTCTGTTGTCTAATATTAAATCATCATATGTTGTTTCTAAAAATGGTTCAAAAAAGGTTTGTGTATATGGAGAAAAGAATCCAACAGAATAATTTTCTGTCATACCCGTGATATTTTCTATTTCGGGATAAAATGCAATTCCCCAACCGGCAACATTAGTTATTACCCCATTAATAATACCCTCAATTTCATTTGTCATATCAAAAGAAATATCCTCATTTCCAAATTCAAAATGCTGGGTATCAATTATAGTTAAACCACTAAAATTAAGACCCGTCACTCCGGTTAAAGAGTTTGTATTATCATATAGTCCAGGTTGAGACCAATTATCTACGGTTGTCCTTTGAAACCAATTGGATGGTCTTTCAGAAAAGGATTTGTCTGTTTCATATTTTGCTCCAACATCATAATAATCATATCCTACACCACTATCCCATATTTGAACTGCACCTGTACTTCCTGACACTTTAGGTATTCTAAATAATACTAAATCAAATGATGTTGCCCTTCTTCTACCTTGTGATGTTGTATCGTTAATAAGTTCTTTATCAAACGCAGACGTATTTGTCATGTTTAAAACATGTTTAATTGTTTGTCCGCAACCTGTTGTGATTACTTTTTCATCATAAAGTTCTGTGAGTCCTGATAAATCAATATCAAATATATAACGACTAAAACCTGTGGGTAATAATATGTTATCTACACGACCATAAAACAACTCAACAATTGGATTTCTTGCCGTGTTGGTGTATGAGTCCGATGTAATAGTATTTGATTTACTAAAATAAGATCGGTAAATTGACATTTTCTTTTTTATTATAAATATTAGTTAATACGAATTTTCTTATTTAAAACTTTTTCGTATGCTTCTAACATTTTTTTAAGGATATCATCAGTGGAAGTTCCGTCAGTTGAAACTGCAGATGGTGGTAATAATGGATAGGGGTGAACGTGAGTAATTAAAAAATTAACAATCACATCTAATAACTCCAAAAGTTCTTCACCTCTAACCATCGATGAAGTATTTGTAAAAATATTGGTATATAATTTATCCGAGTCTATCCCATAAAGAGTATCGTAATCTAAATTTATTTTTTCTTTTCCCGGAATTGTTGAGTCGTGTGATAAAAGATAAATGTCAGATGCCCCTAAAATCCCTGCGGTTGTGTCTATAGCTTCCGTTGTTTCATTTACAAAAACTTCTTTAACAGGAACAAATGGAACGTAAGGTGTAAATTTTTTATCCATAACTAATCCAAACCCTGGACTTGCATCTCCCGGTATAATACCAACATTATTTATTAATATTCCCATGTTTGCTGCTTGTACAACATTTGGATCGTCATCAAATTCTGTTAGTTTAGATAAAACATTTCTTGATGGTCTATAATAAAAAGGGTAGTTTGAATTTTCAGCAAAAACCCCTGGTATTGATGAAAAATTATTTGGATTTGTTTTAAAAACATTTATAACAGTGTTTATTGTATTTATAACTTCTTCCATAGTAATTGCTTGAAATTGTTCAAAATACATTTTTGATAAGGTAATACCTGATAAATCTGTATCAACATCAAAAAAAGAAACTTTTGTTAATTCATTTGTTAAATTTGAAAGATTGTAAATTGTAATATTCCCGGTAAAGGCGTCCTGAGTATTTTCAGGGTTCAAAATATCATATTCAATTAAAAATTTTAATTGTTGATCCTGACTTTCTAATCTAAATTTTACTTTTGGATCACTAAGATTAACTTTGGTGTCGTATTTGGTAAGTTGTAAAAACGCTCTTTTTGGTTCAGATTCAGGTATTTCACCCCTTCTTGCTTTTTTATGTTTTCCTGCCCTTAAAAGGACTTCATTTTTTTTCAAAATCATATCCGTAGTATCTCTACCTTGAAATGATATGTCTATTGGTTCGGCAAAAACACCTTTGCTTTTTTCAGGTATTTTACCGTCAGGGTCTTTTATATTAGGTAAATCTTCTAAAGAATATTGTGTACCCGCTGCGGTGTGCGTTGAAGATGATTTATATGATTCATCTTCGATTGTTGTTGGTGATGAATAGGGTGCAATAACATAATACTTGTCTTTTAACCCTTTTCTTTCATTATTAAAATAAAAAATTATAACTCTTTCATCTTTATTTGGTACCTGATTGACAAAATATGGTAATAACGGTAAACAAACAAATGGATCTTTTTTAGACCATATACCATTTGCGGTACTATTACTATTAGGGTCAAAACCGTCCGATGAATTAATTCTTGCTGTAATATTGTCGGTAGTATCGTAAACTCTAATTCTACCTAACATTAAAGGATCTTCGCTGTTTATACAAACACCGTAATAAAAATTTTGTAACGCTTCGTTTGGTATGTTGTTTTCAGCCATTTAGTCTTTTGTTAAATTCCTCTAATAGTTTATTATAAGATTTTTCTGAACTATCTAAATGATTAACTAATTTCAGTATTAATTTTTTTGTTTCTTCAAAATCATTATGGATATAATCCATAGCTAGTTTTAAATCTTTATTTGATTTATTTTTATACTCTTTTAAAATATCTAAAACTTTATTGTGGTCTATTTTAGTATGATTTTCCATATCCTTTAACTGGTTTTGTAAATCCAGGTCCTGCACCAAGAGGTGGAACAAACACCTGTAATGGTGGTATTGCAATCTCGGTTTTACCGTTTTCTGCCTGCTCTTTATTCATTCCATCAATCATGGACTTAAATGCGATATTCATTAAATTTGGTTTTCCATCGGGAGCATCTCCTGTCGGTAATCCATTCTTTTGTAAATTTTCTATAGTATTAGAAAAGGATCTTATATTTGAAACTCCCCCAAGAAACCTTGATCCTGAAAGTGCAAATTGTGGAAGACCAACATCAAGTTTAGCTAACCCTAAATTCAATAATTTTAGTATTTCATCAATAACACTTTTACAGTTTTGATAATCGACAACAGCCTCCCCGACAACTAAAAGAATGTATGATATAGTTGCAAACATTGATAACTTTTTATTTTTTGCTTCGGTTGCAATTTCAAATAATATAGTTTCAACTAATAATAGTATGTTTTTCTTTAATATTTTAAACAATTCCTCAACGAAGATAGAAGTTATTTTTTTCATAACATTAATTGAGAATTTTTTAAATATTTTTAAAAAATCGTTGAGGTTTTCTAACGTGAGATCAATTAAAGATGTTAAATTATTTTTGATCGCCTTAACCATAATCATAAAACCTAACATAACTTTTGGTGTTAGAATTGCCTTGAATACTGCTCTTGGTAATTTTAATAAAAAATCTCCTTGAATTGCGGCTAATAAATTTAAATCAAGTCCTAATTTTGGCACTAATGTTTTCCATTTTGGATCATTAGCAATATCGGATAGGGCATTTTGAAAAATCTCTAATTTTCTTGAATCTTTATTTTCGGTTATGACTTCATCTAATGATGAATAAACCAGCTGTACGTTTACCGGAAGTTCAATTTCCCCACAATCTTCGTATTTAACAACTCCATTTTGAATATTTGCAATTATTTCATCAATACTTCTTAGTTCTTGATTCGAAACCTCAAAAAATGACTCATCTATAAAATCTAAATCACTAAGTTTTGCAGTTCCTGCAACATCTATTGATTTTGTCGGGTCGGAACATATACCCATAATCCTTTTTATAATTTTTTCAAATTTAGTCTGTTCCCTTAATTCATCACTTGATAACCCTAAACTAAAATCAAAAACACCAAAAAGAGAGTTAAAAATTTCAGGGGCAAGAAGGTCAAAACTTATTACATCGATTGACGAAAAATAATCATATAAAAAATCAGAAATGCTCGTTAAGTTACTGGTTTGTGCCTTTAGAGTGACCTCATAATAGTCCCCAAATACTTGTACGTTAGTGGTCGGATCTATATAGTTATCCACATATTTAAGATCAAATAATTCATTACCTGACGCACCAATATAAGATTGTCCGTATTCTTGTGAAAAAGATTGTGTACTTTGTAATCTATGATAAAGCTCCCTATTCATTGAATAAGGTATTTGTCCATTTTGAGTTGTGGTTTTTTCGTAAAAGTATTTTGCGTTGTTATCGTCAGGACTAAAAAGTAATCTCTTGAATAAATCAATGTGTTTTACCTTTATATAAATTTTTTGATTTACTACGTTATTATATGATTGCTCTTCAGAACAACCTAATGTAGAAATTAATTCATCAATTATAATGAATTTAATTTTTTCTTTTGTGTTGACAGCCGCTTGTAAAAAAAACGAGACTAAAAGACCAAAAGATTGATCGGCTTCTTTTGGTACTGTCTGTTTGAACATGTCCAAAAGTTCTTCGAGTTGACTTTTGATTTCAGATTTTATTTTATTTTTTCCTTCTTTTAACTCATTTTTTATTTCGTTAATTTGTTTTACTACATCTTTTTTTGATTTATCTGAGGTTTCTGTTACCTTTTCCCTATTAATGTTTTTCTCGTTTTTTTTATTTTCATTAACGGTTCTATACGCAGAAATTTTACTTTTTGCGCTACTATAATCATTATTTAAATCCTGACCCATTAATCAATTGTGTAATTATTATTGTTATTTGAATCAATATCTTTTTTAATCAAGGTTTGTAAAATTTCATCATCCATATCTGAAAGCGTAAAATTGTCTTCTTTTACTGATGATGTTTTTTCCCAAATGGTGGACTGTAATTTAGAAAGGCTTAATTTTTTTTCAATGGTGTCATTAATGATTTTTTGTTGCTCTTTAATAACCGGACCTATCACTGTCATATCTTCAGCATCTTTTAAAAGTGCCAACATTTTGTTTTGTATTCTAATTGCGGTTGATCTTTGTTCAACAAGCTCATTATAAATTTCTTGCATAAGAGCAAGAACTGAATCTTTATTTAAAGATATTTCCTTTTTTTTTCCTCTATTGTTCATAACAATAAATATTTAATTTGGATATTTTATTGACTATGTATTTTTTTCAAGGTGGACAAGTATAACTGCTTATATTTTTTTAAACAGACCCTTATTTCTTTTGTATTTAAATTAGTCATTTCTCTTAATGAAAGTAAAACAATATTTTTATTGAACTTATTATTGTTATTTCCAATAAAAATATTACCATAATCATCAAAAAGATCTATTAATGCATAACCTAATTTTAATTCGTTTTCTGTTAGATTTTCTTTAGTGATATAAACATTTAAATCGTTTAAAAAAATATCAATTATTTTATCGGCTTCTATTTTTTCAAATTCCATGTAATAGACCATATCCGGTCTATTTTCTAACGTGGTTGAAATATCTTCATATGAAACTTTTCGGTTCATATCCTTTTGGTCTTTTTGTATTTGACCCATAAGATAGTTTTTACAAATAGTTCCAAAATAGGAGTACGCCTTTTTATTCTTTGCCGGTTTAAACTTATCAACTTTCGTTATAAGAAAGGAATGAGTATCACGATGTATGTCGTCATAATTCATGTCCTTTCTATAAAGTTTATACCTTCGAATAATGGACTCGATCATTTTATCTAAAGGATCTTTTAAATACGTATTGTAAATTTCCTCTTTTTCTTCTTTACAGTCAGACAATATATATTGTTTAACCGCATCTTCCTCACGAACATCAAAATAATTTTTACTTGGTGGTTTCGTCTTTTTCTTTAATATGTCTTGATTGTAATCATAATTTTCAGATAAAAACATTAAACAGTCTGTGGTTCATATTTTATATTTCTATCATTAGTGAAGAAATGCTCTTTTTTAGCTGAGTCCAACCAAAATCTAACTTCGTCGTCTGTGATCTTAGTGTCACCAAATTTATAATTCCAAAAAATAGACCCTTCTCTCATATTGGTATGCTTATACCCAATTCTTGGAATTGTCATAATTTTAACAGAATTATAGGTCAACCTTAATAATAATTCATAAACAAAAGTTAATTTAATTGATGGTTTAAATCCTCCGTTATTTAATAATGTTTCTTTTTTAATTACCATACCGCTTGTTTGGAAATTTTGATAAGTTAATAACACATCATTAGTTAAATAACCCATTTCAGTTGTCAAACTTACTGCAAATGTTGCTTCATTTGTAAAACCAGCAAAAGTACCCTTGTCGTCAGTATCCACTACTAAAGGTAAAAAACAGTCAACATCAGAATATGAGTCTACATAACGTTTTGCGTTTTTAAACCAAATAGACGAATACTCGTCATCAAATTCTAAAATAGACACCCACGTACTCTTTGATTTAGAAACTCCCAAATTTACTTGTGATGAAAAATCGGTCGGACCTTCATTTAAAACTAGTGTCACATTAATCCCTTGAAAATCAAATCCATTTAAAAAATCAACTAATGCGTCTTCTTTAGAATGTACAACAACTAATTCATTAATGTCAACAGACTGACTTTTAATTGATGAGATTGCTCTTGTGAATAGATCACTAAAATCTCTATATTTAGTAGATTCAATTGGTAATACTACCGATACGTCAAATATTGTTTTTTCTTCCATAATTATAAATTTTCTTCAGTAATTTTTAGTTTTTCAATTTGTTCAGAAAATGATGACCTTCTTCCTTCAAAATATTCTCCAAATAATTTTAAAATAGTTTCATTAAATTCATTTTCGTTTTGGTATGTTTTTGCAGTTTCAGACATATTAACGTAAAGGTTTTCTGAAATGTTATCCTCTAACCAATTTTGTAAGAAATTAGATATAATATCAACAATTTCAATTGAGTTTGGTGCCCAAATACCATTCATTTCTGTCATCCAATCGGGTTTTAATCTAGGAATTGACCCAATAACGGGGGTTCCTGAAGCCATAGACTCTAAAGGAAATGTCCCAAAACCAGATTCTGAATCCACCCAAACAGATACGAAAGATTCTTTTAAGAATTTAGAAAAATCTGATTGATTAATTCCTCTAAGATCTCTAAATGTAATCCATCTAAATTGTGGATATTTTAGATAAAAAGTTTTAATGATGTTGGCAGTATCTCTAGGATCTCTTGTATGAATAGAAATGATCGGTTTTGATGGTTTATCCTTTTTTGTAAATTCTTTTGGGACAAGGGGTTGAATAACATCTATACTTACACCTCTCATTATTTCTGAAATATAATTTTTTTGAAATTCTGAAGTTGTAATACATTTGTAAAACCCATAAGTCGCCCAATTAGTACCGGGGGATAACGTTTCCAACATGTGATCATATGCCTGACACAATACAATTTTTCCACAAGGAAAGTTCTTCAATTGGTCCATTACGTGACCATAAAGCTCAGGTACCACAATTAAATCTTCAGGTGATATTTGTAAATTCTCACCTTCAATAGGTTGATGAGGTAATTCCATATACTCATTACTTAACCATTCACCAACCCCTTTATAATCTTTTGATTCGTGAATAATAATCGGATTATATCCATTATTTTTTAATGTTAATGCAATTTGGTAAATGTGTCTTACACCCGCCTTAGGGTTACCTTTTGTGTCTTGTACCAAAAAATAAATTCTGGCGGTTTTGTCTTCTAAGTTTTTAATGGATTGCTCCATTTTTTGTACTTTTTCTAAATCCATTTTTAAAGTTTTTTGATTATATTGTTTATTAAAAGTGTATTAAAAGCGATTTTAAACGGAATTGTTAAATTATTAGAATTATGAATTCCTAAATTTTCATCCATTTCTTCTCTTTCAGTTAAAATAACATCTATTAAATTTTTGTAAATATCAAATTTTACAACACTTATTTGTTGGTCGGTTTCGCCAGAAGGGATAAACTCCTTTGATAGATTTACTCTACCCTCAAGTTCTTCAACATCTATGTAATAATTTTCTCCTAAAAATGTTAACATACTAATATACTTTTTAAAATTTCATCAAACTCCTTCAACGTCTCTATTTCATATTCAGATTTGATATCTTTATTATAATTTGTTGTATATTTTACAACAACTTTATCATTTGGGTAATTTAATAATAGGTTAGGGTTTGATGTAAGTAAAACATCAACTTCGTCCCACATAGAATTAATTGTTGAATTTGAATAAAATTTTACTTTCTCAAGTAAACATCCAAATTTAGAAAGAAAAAATAAAGACGCTGGTTTTGATTTACCCATCTCATCTGAAACAATTAAAAGATCATAATTATCTCTATAATTAAAATACAATTCATTTAAATCGTTAAATGTAAATGTCTCTGTGGATCCTGCGTGACCAAATATTTGCATTGCAAAATCTTCATACATAAATGAATATAGTTCATCATCGTCGTTGAATCTAAAATGATCCATTAAATTAAGTGACGTTACATCACTTAGTATTTTATATTCAAACTTTTCTTTTGATACAAATTCTTCGGTATTTCCTGATATATCAACATCAAAAGTTTTCCCGTCAAAATCATCTTCATCAATCATATGTTTTTCATATAACTGCGTAAATTTACCAATGGTATCTCTTAAAACCCCGTTAATTTCAATCCCTATTCTCTTTGTCATATTCGTCAAGTATTTTTCCAATCAATGGGTTTCTTACGTTTTTAGCGTTTCTAAAATCATACACACCAATATCATTAACATTATTAAATCTTTGTAATGCATCATAAAGACCCGATTGTTTTTTGTCTTTATACCTATCTGTCTGTTCAAGATCTCCTGAAATAAAAAACTTACAATTAAAACCAATTCTTGTAAGAAGTAATTTCATTTGATTAGGTGTTGAGTTTTGAGCTTCTTCAAAAATTAATATTGAATTGTCAATGTTCATTCCTCTCATATAAGCTAACGCAAATACTTCAATAATTTCAGCTTCTTTAAGTTTTTCTCTCGACTCTTTTCCTATTATTTTATTTAATAGATAATAAGAAGGGAAAATATAAGGATCTAGTTTTTCTTCTAAATTACCTGGAAGTGACCCAAGCTTTTCTTCTGCTTCAACAGCCGGTCTTACAATGATAATTTTTTCATAAGCATTTGTGGGATCCATTAATAAATCAACAGCGGCTTTCATTGATATGAAGGATTTTCCAACACCTGCAGGACCTGAACAAATTGTGATTTGATTGTTTTTTAAAATGTTATAATACTCTTCTTGGTTTGGTGATAAGAATTTATTTTTTTGTTTCTTTTTAATAACCGCATTTATAAAATCCTTTTTTGAAAAGGGTTTACTTTCGGTTTCCTCAGTTTGTTGAGGTTGTGGTTTTCTTTTTGTCATATTATACAGTAATAGTGTTATGTGAATTTAATTTAATCATCCACCCATCAATCATATCATCCATTAGGGTTTCAAAGGTATATTCAGGTTCCCATCCTAATGTCGTTCTAATTTTTGTGGAGTCCCCTTTAAGGTATTTAAGTTCTTCTGCCCTTAAAAATTTTTCATTTTGAGTAACATATTTTGTGTAATCTAAATCTAATTTTTTAAATACATACTCAACCATTTCCCTTACAGAATGTGTTGTCATTGTTGACACAACAAAATCATCGGCCTTTTCATAATTTATTATCTTATGCATTGCCTTCACATAATCTTTTGAATGACCCCAATCCCTATATGAATCCATATTACCCAATTCTAACTTATCTGTTAAACCTAATTTTATTTCAACTGCGGTTTTTACCACTTTATTAGTAACAAAATTAGACCCTCTTCTTGGTGATTCGTGATTAAATAATATTCCGTTACACACATGTAAATTATATGCATTTCTATAGTTTCTTACAATGTTATATGCGAATACTTTTGAACATCCATACGGACTTACTGGATTCATAGGTGTAGTTTCTCTTTGGAAACCGTCAATATCCACAGAATTACCAAACATTTCAGATGAACTCGCTTGATAAAATTTAGCAGTTGGGCAAGATCTTCTATATGCTTCTAAAATATTTAAAACACCTAATGAATTTGTTTGAACTGTAAATTGTGGAATATCAAAACTAACCCTAACGTGACTCTGAGCTGCTAAATTATATATCTCATCTGGTTGAATCTGATCTAATAGTTTTTCAATACCCCCTTGGTCTAATAAATCACCATAATGAATATTTAATTTATTTCTTACATCATCGGTGAATCTG